>Ga0078972_1005545_pt1 | contig 31830 bp, 27 predicted proteins | sample YelNatPaOPGAMG01_FD_67568 | JGI IMG/M metagenome (GOLD analysis project Ga0078972, IMG submission 67568) | Hot spring thermophilic microbial communities from Obsidian Pool, Yellowstone National Park, USA - OP-RAMG-01 (SPADES assembly) (version 2) | ecosystem: Environmental > Aquatic > Thermal...
TCTCCCGCGACGACTGATCCTCCAATCCCTTCCGGAAAGCCGAACCTCTTACCTTCTCCTCCCTCGGGCCAAGACCTCTGCGCGAGTTCCTTCCTCCCAATCTCTCAGGACCAAGGGCGACGTGCGACCTGCGACCTCCCTCCCGCCCCTACAGAATGAGCGGTCGTCAGCCCCCCCCTGGGAATGTCGGTCGGGGGGGGGACCTGAGCAGTTACGCCAGGCGAAGGCTTCTGTAAGCGGGCTCTTGGGGTTCTGGGGAAGCGTCCAGGGCATGCTTTCCACCTTGACACGACACCGGGGACATTCCGCCCGCCGTGGCGAGTAAACAAGAAACACTGGGATTCCCCAGAGCGAGACGAACGGAAACCATCTCGCGGGGAGACGATCGTAGCCGGGACACCGCTTGAAGCAGTTTCCACACTGTGGACGACTGTTGGATCGTGGCTCGACAAAGATCCTGGTGGCTCGCTTTTCCTCGGAAGCCCATTGGGCCTTGGTGTAGATGAATGACTTGAGTTTTTGAAGGTGGTTGAGGATAGTAATGAGAAGCATCCTGTTTCCTTTCTTTTGATGTTGCGGTTTTAGGTCAACCTATCATCTCAGAAAACGGAGCAGGATGACTCTTGAAATCTCTCTATAGATCAGTCTTTTATTATCAATAAATAACGACCCACGAATTATCCGGAAGAGCCTTTTTCTCTAAACTTTCTCTTCAGAGTCGAATGTGGGGACTTTTTCGAAAGACGGGTACAGTAATAAGCTGTGATGTTGGGACTTATCTTGTCCTTATGCCAAAGGGCGGCGAGGTCTTGGCGGATAGAAATATGGATGCGATCAGAAAAAACAACATATGTACGGAGATTTTAAGCGATGAATAAAGCCGGCAATGTCATGACGGCCCCCCCGATTGGGCTCATGCCCTGTCTTGAAAGCCTCTCCCGGATTCTTTCCGGTCCGGAGAAGCTCCTCTCCGGACTGACAAAAGGGGAGCCCCTCTGCCCCATACTCTTTTTGGTCCCCGAAATGGAGGGCGATGTCACAAGGGAGAATATGTCTGGCGAAACGACCCTCCCCTGCGAAGGAAAGAGAGAGCATTGCATTGTCCGGGATCCCTCGGAGATCGTGGCCTTCTCGCTCTGGCGGAGGGGGATCGATATTGCTGAACAAAGGGTCAACTACCAGGTCCTGGGCCATCGGCTCCTCGAGGCTCTCTCCCGGGCGGAAGAGGAGACCGAGATCTGGCAGGCCATATCGGATGTTCTCCGGACCGAGCCGGGTCTCCTCTTCGCCGACCCTTCGGTGGATCTGGCGGCGTCCGGACCTCCCCCCGTGTTCCGGGGAAGAGGGGGGAGGTCCTCCGGAGCCGGTCCGGTCGAGCGCTCTCTTGTTGCCGAGGTCCTGTGCTCGGGAGAGCCCCGGATCCTCAGGGGAAGTGCCCCCGACCGACATGGCTTTTTGGAGTCTTCCCTCTTTGACTCCACCCGGGAACTTGCCGTCGTAGCGGCCTGGCCCATTTCTTCTCCTGTGGGAGACTCCATCTCAGTCATTCTTCTGGGTGCGAGCGAGGAGGGGTTTTTCGACAATCCGATCCTGCGATCCTTTCTTCGGGATCTGTCGTCCTGGAGTGCCATTGCCCTCTCCCGGATTCGCCACTTGAGAGAGCTCGAAAACCTCTCTGTCCGGGACTCCCTGACGGGCCTTCTGAACCGGCGGGGTCTTGCCGTTGCCTTCTCGTCTTTTCATGCAAACATCAAAAGACGGAGAGCCACGGGCCTTCTGGGGGTTATCGATCTCGACGACTTCAAGCCCGTCAACGACACATGGGGGCATGCGGCAGGGGACGTCCTGCTTGAAGAGGTGGCGGCGCGTCTTAGGAAGCTGCTTCGGGAGAGCGATCTTGTCGGGCGCGTGGGGGGAGACGAGTTTGTCTTTGTTTCGGAGATTTCCGGCTCGAAAGGGCTTGCCCGCCTGACGGAGAGGATCTCCCGTGCCTTCTCGCACCCGTTCGTCCTGCCGGAGGGTCAGGAGGTCTCGATCGCTCTCTCTTGCGGGCTTGTCCGCTTTTCACAAAAGCCGGTCGAGCTTGGCCATCTTCTTTCCAATGCCGATTGCGCCCTCTACAAGGCCAAGAGGAACAAAAACTCCCTTGCAAAATTTGTCGAGTTTCGGGAGACGGCCGGACCTGGGGGAGATTGGGGGGGAGGAGATTCCTGTGACCTCTCCGGGAGGAACACGTGAGCCAGTGGATCGAGAGCCGGCTCGACGATGCGGTCTTCGAGTCGGCCCTCTTGCCGCTTCTCGGACAGTCACTCGAAAAGATCTTTTGCGGGAAGGGCGTAACCGCCGAAGAAGGCAAGTCCCTCTGCGGGATCTTTGTTCTCCATAAGGAGCTGGGGCTCATTCTCCAGAACGACGATTCCCGGAGGATCTACCCCAAGACATTTCCCGGTCTTTCCGCGGAGGCGTTGCTGGGGCTCGTTTCGGCCGCCCTTCCCCCCGCCTCCCGCCCTGCGTTTTCTGCCCTTTCGGGTGAGACGGGCACTGCGGTTTCGGGGGGATTCCCTCTTCTTCCCGACCGCATCTCCGAGGCCCGGAGCCTCTTCTTCTGGGAAATCCGCTTCGACTGGGGACGGATTGTCGTTCTCAAGACGGGAGGAAAGGAGGAGATGGAGGTCTTCGAGCCCCCCTTCCGCAAGGAGGTTGAGGCTCCGGGTTCCTTCCTCCGGAAAATACTCGATGCCTGGATGTTCGATACGACCATGGAGGTCTTCTGGGGCCGGATTCTCGCCCACATGCCCTCCGCCTTCCTCCCGAAGGAAGAGGGGCCCTCTCCGGAGTGGCGGCGCCGGATCTCAATCCCCTTCGAGGGAGCCTCCGGGGAGGGGAAGTGCCTGGTTGCACAATACTTCCGTGACTTCGAAAACGGCTGGCGCCGCGTTTTGCGCTATGAAAAAAAAGGGTCCGGGCCCGTTCGGCCGCAGACCTTTCGCGCCGGACCGGCCTCGGGATCCGGTCTCGATATTCCCGTCGGCTTCTGGGGCGTCCTTCCCCTGGGGGGTGTGCTCTTTCCGGCGCACTTGGTTCGCAAGGTCAATGTGCCCCATTTTCTGGGGCGTCTCCGGTGGGCCCGGACGATGGCGCTCCGAACGCTCTACCGCCACCTTCTCTATCCGGGATCTCTCGATCTTCTCTCCTACTGGGTTCCGGAGAACGAAACCTTCGATCCCGCCCTGATCGGCCATCTGCCCGCCTTTCTCGGAGAAGGGGTTCTCGATGACACATTGCTCTCTCTCCGGCTCTCTTCTCCGGGATACCGAAAGATCGTCGAGGAGAAGATCCGTCCCGATGACTTTCTTTTCTCCGAATCCCGCCATGCCGGCCGCCTGATAGCTCTTCTCCGCAGCTGCCCCCCCCATGTGGCGACAGAGTGCGTTCTTCCCAGGATCGCATCTCTCGAAGGAGCCGAGGCCAACTCCTTTGCGACGAGCACTCTCCGCGATCATCTGAAGGGTCAACCATCCCCCGAATACCTTCCTCCGGCTTCCGTCGCAACCGCATCCTGACTTTCCTGTCCGAACTGTGCGGCTCATATCAAAATCACGCCAATTTAAACTTGGCGGACTGCCGTGACGGGTCGCCTCGAAAAGAGCTTCGAAGGCCATAGGGTTCTTGTCCCGAGCCAGTGTTCCCGATCTCCGGGACAAGACCGCCAGCGGGTTTTCCGGGAAGGCTCTGCATCCTTGGCATCGGTTTCTGCGGGCACAAGGACTTTCAGCGGGTATGGTGTCATAGCCATTTGAAGGTGCGGAACTGTCAAGGATGTTGAAACGGGGGGGGCAGATTTCCTAGAATTGAGGGGAGAGGAGAAACGATGACATTCGACACCTTGGCCGTGGCCACAGAACTGAAAGATGCCGGATTCCCTCCCGAGCAGGCGGAAGCGTTGGCCAGAGCCTGGAGCCATGTCGCCTCCGGCGACCTCGCCACGAAGTCGGATCTGATCGGAACGGAATCCCGTCTGGAGCGGAAGATCGATGGCGTCAGAGCCGATCTGGAAACTGTCAAGTCCGATCTGGAGCGGAGGATCGATGGCGTCAAGTCCGATCTGGAGCGGAAGATCGATGGCGTCAAGTCCGATCTGGAGCGGAAGATCGATGGCGTCAAGTCCGATCTGGAGCGGAAGATCGATGGCGTCAGAGCCGATCTGGAAACTGTCAAGTCCGATCTGGAGCGGAAGATCGATGGCGTCAGAGCCGATCTGGAAACTGTCAAGTCCGATCTGGAGCGGAGGATCGATGGCGTCAAGTCCGATCTGGAGCGGAAGATCGATGGCGTCAGATCCGACTTGGAAATCGTCAAGTCCGATCTGGAGCGGAAGATCGATGGCCTCAGATCCGATCTGGAGCGGAAGATCGATGGCCTCAGAGCCGACTTGGAAATCGTCAAGTCCGATCTGGAGCGGAAGATCGAGTCCCTCAGGTCCGACAATGTTCTTCTCAAGTGGATGATCGGATTTTCTCTCGGTCTCTCCCTCCTCATCCTCGGAAAGCTCTTCGCCGTCCATTGATCTGTTGGCTTTAAAAGCAAGTGAGGGCACCAACAAGGCCTTCGCAGAAGACCCGGGAACAAGAACCCGGAGCTTTAAAATCAAAAATTCGTTTAGGCAGTGGATCCATTTCGCACGGTTAATGGAATTGTCAGTGAGACCGTGGGGGTGGGGCTATCGCCTGCCGTTGACGCCTTGAGTCCACTCCCTGCCGCCTGAAAACAGGGGTAGGACTGCTCGCCGAAAGAGCTCGCTGGACAATACCGCGTTTCTGAAGACTCTCTATATCTTCCTTAAGACTGCTACCCCGCTCATATCGAACCGCTTTCCTCTTCGGAAACTCCCCCCCCACGAGATCCCATCTAGTCTCTCCTGTCTTGCGCACCGCCTCTTCCCTGATGCTCCGGCGGAGAGCGCGCCCTTAATAAGATCGAGGCTTTCTTCGGAAACCGGCTCCTCCCGGGAGAAGACCGAAACGGGATGAACCCGCCTCCTGTCATAGAGGATTTTTCGGTCTTTCTCTGACGGAGGGGATTTATTGCGAGACGGAACCTTGGGGGAAAGTTGTCCAAGTCCCAGTGATCGGATGGGGAGGGTAACCCGGTAGGGGGAGTTGAGTCGTTACCCAATACTAACGATATTGGTAAGGTATCCGTTAATTTGACATCCTCCCCTCTCGCTTTTCTCGCCGCGAAAGCGGAAAGGAAGGGGATTCCTTCCTGCCAACTCCCCTTTTGGAGACGGGGAGGAATCGGCGGACCTGAAAGGTCAGGCCGCCTGTTCGGAGGTTTTCGCCTCCGAACAGGCGCTGCGGGCTTGCCCAGCCCTGAGAATATTCTTTGCGGCATTGACATCGGCGTTTTTCGCATGGCCGCAGACCACGCAGACGAACGCCTCCTGCGTCTTCCGATTTTCCAAAGCGGCAGGACCGCAGACGGAGCAGGTCTGGCTCGTGTACTGCGGGGGAACCCGGACCAGACGTCCTCCCTTTTGGGACAGCTTGTACCCCAGGAGGGTCAGACAGATCCCCCATCCCTGCGAGAGGATCGCACGGTTCCGCCCGGATTTCTGTCGGACGTTCTTTCCGGGGGACTCGACCGGTCCCCGGGCGGAGCGGGACATGTTCCGGATTCTCAGGTCCTCGACGAAGACGACCGCTTGGGTTTCGCTGATCTCAGTCGAGGTCTTGTGAAGAAAATCCAGACGCATGTTCGCAATCTTTTCGTGGGCTCTCGCCACGCGGAGCTTCTGTTTTGCGAAGTTCCGGCTTTTTGCCCCCTTCCGGTATTTCCGGGAGAGTTTCCTCTGCTCCCAGGAACGCCTCTCTTCCGCCCGTTTCATGGCTTCAACCAGATCCGGAGCCGGGTGAATCCGGGTTCCGTCCGAGAGCGTGGCAAAGACCGCCACCCCGAGGTCTAGCCCCACCTCAGGAGCGATTCCTGTCGTTGGTTCCGGGACCTCCCTCTCCGTCAGGACGGAGACCGACCATCGCCCGGCCTTGCATGTGACGGTGATGTTCTTGATCTCTCCCTCGATCTGCCGGGAAAGGCGAAGCTTGACCCACCCCACCTTGGGGAGAAAGATCCGTGGAAGGACCGTTCGCCCCTCCGGGCCGGTCGTGCTCAGGTCGAGCTTTGTTCCCTGGGGATAGAGAAAGGAGGTCTTCTCGCCCTTCTTCTTGAACCGGGGGAAACGTTTGGGGTTCTTTTTATCCAGGGCTTCCCGGATCGCCCGGTCGAGGTTTTTGAGGGTCTGTTGCTGGGACGGGGCCAGGGCCAAGAAGCCGTACTCATCACTTTCCCGCCAGAGGGTCAGAAGTTTCGCCGTGTCCCCGTAGGTCAGGAGCGGCATTCCGGCCTCGAGCCGCCGCTTCTGGAGGTCGAGCGCCTTGTTCCAGACGAACCGCGTGCATCCGGCGTGGCGGGAGAGAAGGCTCTCCTGTTCGGGCGTGGGGCAGATCCGAAATTTGAAGGCGCGCAGTCTCTTCATGGCCAGGACGTTACCAAATCTATGCTTAGATAATAGCACTCAGACTGACTACGCCTTATATCTCCGGGCGGAACCCCTGAGTTTTACGGCGCTTTTCGATAAAAATAATATCGCCCTCGACTGGCAAGCTGTGCTCGACCACCAACCCCTCCAATACCCTCTGGATCCGTCGACTCACAAAGAATGTTCTGGCGATCTTTCGCGAAGGGACCGACAGAACTCTTCGGATCTTCGGAAAAAAGAGATCATCCGGTGCCTTTTTTTGCGATGCGGGTCGTCTCGAAGGCGCCCTTGTCGATGCCCTCCGAATTTGTCGAACACACGGCAACTGCGGCAATGAGGTGAGCTATTGGACTAGGTCTATCGAAAGGACCTTGTGGGATCCGGTCCGTTCGCCTCACTTTCCCGGTCCCGCATTCGCAGAATCCTTCACTCCCTGCTCTCCGATAAAGGATCTTCGGAGAAATTTCTTGCGTCCCTGTCGGTCGGGCGACGTCTTGGCGAGAGAGAAAAAAAGGCTTGACGAACATTATTACATTGTAATATTCTAATATTATGAATATTGAGGAAAGGGTCGACGGAAAACAAGTGATGCGCGGGGCGAGGTGTCTGCGGGTTTTGGGCCATCCCGTCCGCCTTCAGCTTTTGGTGGAGCTGACAGGGGGGGAGCGGAGCGTCAATGACCTGGCCCAGACGCTTGGGGTGAGCCAGTCCAACCTCTCACAGCATCTCGCCCTCCTTCGGGAGAAGGAAATCCTCTCCGCCAGGAGGGAGGGGCATCAGGTCTTCTACTCACTGGGCGATTCCCGTATTCCCGCGTTCTTTTCTCTTATGGAGGAGATCTTTTGCCGATGAACTCCCAAAAACTGGTAGGCCATAGCATTACTGCGAGTGTATTTTTGGGGATCCTGACCTTGGGGTGCGGGGTGGTCGGGGCGACGACCCTTGCGGAGGCTGTTGATCAGGCGCTTCGAAACAATCCTGGCCTCAACTCCTTCCGCCTTCAAGAGAAGATGGCGGAGACGCGGCTGACCGAGGCGGCGGGGAGCTATCTTCCGACCCTTTCGGTGGGAGAGAACTTCATCTCGACAAACAACCCGCTCAACTCCTTCGGCATCCTGCTCAACGAGGCCCTGGTTACGTCGAGCTCCTTCTCAAATCTGAACTCTCTCAACAATCCGGCCAACACCCAGACCTTCGGCTTCCAGGCGCAGGTGGCCGAGACGATTTTCTCGGGAGGCGGTCGCTTTCACGCGGTCCGGGCGGCATCCCGACGGAAAAGCGCCGGGAAGGAGACCGTTCTCTGGAAGGAGGAGGAGCTAGTCTTTGAGACATCAAAGGCCTATCTCGACAGTCTCCTGGCCGTCGACTCGGTAAAACTTCTCGAGGAGATGGTCCGGATGGCGGCGGAGGAGGAAAAGATTGCCAGAGACAGGGTCTCCGCCGGAAAGGCCGTCCGCGCCGAGCTTCTTTCGGCCGGAGTCCACCTGAACCACCAGAAGACCAGGCTCCTCGAGGCAAGGAAAGAGGCCGGACTTTCGCGGGTTCGGCTGGCCCGGCTTCTGGGGGATGTTCGAGTCTCCGATCGTCCTCTTCCCGATCCCTCCGTTCTCCCTCGCGCCGCTGCCGTCTATCGCAGCATGAGCGGGCAGGGGATGGACAACCTCGTGGCGGAAGCCCTGTCCGCGAGGCCGGACTATCGCTCCCTCAAAAGAGAGATTGCGGCCCGGCGGGAGATGGCAAGCGCCAAGCTGGCGGGATTTTTTCCCCAGGTGAGTGCCCAGGGTCTCTACAACGAGTACAATCCGACGCTCGCCTGGGGGAAGCAGGACTACACCGTCATCGGCCAGGTCCAGTGGAACCTCTTTAACGGGCTTTCCGATCGGGAGCGGCGGCAAAGAGCCTCCCTCGCCGTCGAGGAGGCCCTCGAGCGGGAGAGGGAGCTGAAGAACACCCTGATATACGAGGTCCGGACTGCCTCCGCCGAGGCGGGAACCCTTCACGAGGCGCTGAAGGTGGACGAGGAACGCATGGCGGAAGAGTCGGAGGAGCGAAGGATTGTCCACGAGCGCTATCAGGTGGGGCTGGTCCGAACGGCCGACATGCTTCGCTCCGACGTGGCCTACCGAAGAGCCAGACTCAGGCTTCTGGCCGACAGAACGCATTTTGTGGAGGCCGTCCTGGCGGAGCGCAAGGCGATCGGCCGTCTCTCGGGGAACGATCCCGTCCTTCGGGGCGGGACGATTGCGCCTTCGGAGCTTCGGCCGACTGGAGCCGGATTGTGAAGAGAGTTTCGACGAAAAGAGAGAGTCAACGCGGGAACAGGAGTCTTCCCCGGGGGAGAAGAGAGGCGATGGTGGAGAAGGCAGGAAAATGGGTTCTGTGTCTTGGGGCGGCCGGAGCGATCAGCCTTGGGGGATGCCATCGGGCCTCCTCTCCGGCGATGAAGGCGGGGGCGCCTCCCGTTTCTGTCCGGACGATCGTCCCCCAGAGCTCGGGCCTCTCTAGGGAGGTGGGGGTGGCGGGGATCGTTCGGGGCATCCACGAGGCCCAGCTCTCCGCCCGCGTTTCGGGACAGGTCAGGGAGATCGACGTTCGTCTGGGGCAGAGGGTCTCGCCTGGGCAGATTCTTCTTTCTCTCTCCTCTAAGACCCTCGGGGCGGACCAGGCCCGGGCGGCCGCGAGCCGGGACTATGCGCAGAGCAACTTCGACCGGATCGACCGGCTCTATCGGGACAAGAGTGCCTCCCGGGCAGAGTGGGATGCGGCAAGGCAGGCCCGGGACGATTCGGCGGCGGCCTATGCGGCGGCTACCGCCAGGCTGGGGTGGAGCTCAGTCCGGGCCCCATTTTCGGGTCGGGTGACCTCCAAGAGCGTCCGGGTGGGGGATGTCGTTCTTCCGGGGGCTCCGCTCCTGGCCATCGTCGACGACAGCCGGCTCGAGGTTCTGGCCCACGTGCCCGATGCCCTCTCTCCCGATCTCTCCCGCTCCGCTCCTGTGCGTTTTGTCTCCCACGGCCGAGAGTTTGCCGGAAGGATAGCCGAGGTCTCCCCGGGATCCGATCCTGTCACCCATACCGTCTCCGTCCGGGTCCTGCTCGGTCGGGGCGGGGTACCCAGTGGATCTGGAAACATTCCGGTTCTCCGGTCGGGAGGCTACGGCAAGCTCTATATTCCCGTTCCCGGCCGCTCCTCCGTGCGGCTTCCCGAAAGCGCAATCCTCGACCGTGAAGGGCTTCGCGAGGTCTTTGTCGTCTCCGGCGGCCATGCCGAACTTCGCTATGTCAGGACGGGACGGCTTGTCGGAGGCACAGTCGAGATCCTCTCGGGGCTCGCCCCGGGAGAGAAGGTGGTGAACGATCCCTCCGCGGCCCTTGTCGACGGGGCCCCAGTTAGCGAGGTTGCACCGTGAATTCTCTCGAGTCCCCGGAAGACCCGGGAAAAGAGGGGGGCAAAAGAGGAAGGATCGGGATTGCCGGCTCCATCGCACGATTCTTTATCGATTCGCGCCTGACCCCCATCTTCGTGATCGTTGCCCTGCTCGTGGGAGGGCTTGCCGTCCTTCGGACTCCCCGGGAGGAGGATCCCCAGATCCGCGTTCCGATGATGGATCTCTTTGTTCCCTATCCCGGGGCCGAGCCGAAGGAGGTGGAAAAGAGTGTCACGGAGCCTCTTGAACGCCATCTCGACCGCATGAAGGGGGTCAAGGCCGTCTACTCCCAGTCGCTTAGGGGGCAGGCTGTCGTGACGGTCCGATTCCGCGTGGGAGAGTCGATGGACGACAGCCTCGTCAAGGTCTATAACGAGGTGATGAAGTCCCGGGCCTACCTTCCCGGGGGGACCGGAACGATTCTTGTCAAGCCCAAGGACATCAACGACGTTCCTGTCCTGGCGGTGACGCTCTCCTCCCGGACTCTCTCGGACTTCGATCTGACGCGCATCGCCTCCCGGATCGTTTCTCGGCTCAAGAGACTCCCCGGGACCGGCTCGGTCTACACGATCGGCGGGCGGCGCCGGATGATCAGGATCCGGCTCGATCCCGCGGCCATGAAGGCCTTCGACCGATCCCCGCTTGACGTTTACGGGGCGCTGGCCCGCTCGAATGTCAGCCTCTCCCTTGGAAGCTTCGATAGAGACAATACCTCCTTCCGGGTCGGATTCTCCGGAAGCCTCAAGACGGTCGAAGATGTGAAAAAACTCGTCGTGGGGGTCTCCGGAGGCCACACGATCCGTCTTTCGCAGATCGCGAGGGTGACCGACGGTCCCGAGCCGCTCTCCCACTATGTCTGGAGGGGGTACGGACAGTCCCGGGCCGGACTTCCCGACGAGACCGCCGTCACTATCGTTCTGGCCAAGAAAAAGGGGATCAACGCCGTCACGGTGGCAAAAGCCGCCATCCGGAAGGTCAGAGAGCTCAAGGGGACGCTCATCCCGGCCACAGTCACGGTTACAGTTCCAAGAAACTACGGCCATACTGCCAACGAAAAGGCCAACGACCTCCTCCTGCACCTTCTCGTCGCGACCGCCTCGGTCATTCTCCTGATCGGGCTTGCCCTCGGAATCCGCGAGACGGGGATCGTAGCGGTGGCCATCCCCGTGACCCTTTCTCTGACCCTGTTCATCTCGATGATGATCGGCTATACGATCAACCGGGTCACCCTCTTCGCCCTGATCTTCTCCATCGGGATTTTAGTCGATGACGCGATCGTCATCGTCGAGAACATCTACCGGCACTTTCACTTTCTGGGAGGAGCCCACGACAGGAAGACGCTGATCGACCGGGCCGTGTTGGCGGTCTCGGAGGTGGGTAACCCCACCATCCTCGCGACCTTCACCGTCATCGGGGCCCTTCTCCCGATGGCCTTCGTGAGCGGCCTCATGGGCCCCTACATGCGCCCCATCCCGGTCAACGCCTCCCTTGCGATGATCGGCTCCCTTCTGGTGGCGCTGATCGTCACCCCCTACCTGGCCATCCGCCTCATCCGGCCCGGGGCACACGAGAAGAAGGCCACCGGCCGGATCGAGCTCAGGATCCGCCATCTTTACCGGGTCCTCATGGAGCCCCTCATCGATTCGGTACGCTACCGGAGCCTTTTTCTTGGCGGGGTGGTCCTCCTGACGGTGGGGTCGATGCTCTTCTTCTACTCCCGGACCATCCTTCTCAAGATGCTGCCTTTCGACAACAAGAGCGAGATCGATGTCGTCGTCGACATGCCGGCCGGGACGACCCTCGAGCAGACGGCGGCCGTGGTTCGCGCCCTTGAAAGAATTGCCCGGAAGAATGCCTCCGTCAGGGGCTATGAGGCCTACGTCGGAACGGCGGCTCCCTTCGACTTCAATGGCCTGGTCCGCCACTATTATCTCCGGGCCGGGAAGGATGTGGGCGAGCTCCACCTCGACCTTCTGCCCAAGGCCCTCCGCTCCCGCGGAAGCCATACCATTGCCATGGAGATCGAACGCAGTCTCGCCGCTCCCGCCGCGCGTCTGGGGGCCCGGATCAAGGTGGTCGAGGTTCCTCCCGGTCCGCCGGTCTATGCCCCGATCACCGCAGAGCTCTATGGGTCGGACTACGATCGCCTGACGAAGGAAGGGCTTCACCTGGCATCCCTTTTCAGAGCGGTGCCCGGGATCATCGATGTCGACACCTCGGTGAGGGATCCAAAGACCCGCTATCGGGTCGAAGTCGACCAGGAGAAGGCGGCCCTGTCCGGCGTCTCTCCCAGTGCGATCGGAGAGGCGCTCTCTCTTGCCCTCCACGGCGAGAGTGGCACGCTCCATACCAGCACGGGCAAAGGCCACGTTCCCATCCTTCTCGAGTATCCCGAGCGCGACCGTTCGAACATCCGCGATCTCTCGACCGTCTTTGTCAGGGGGGGAGCGGGACGGCTCATCCCTGTCCGTTCCCTCGTCCATGTGGAGAAGCGGGAAACCGAAGAGCCCATCCTCCGCAAGAACCTCCGCCCCGTGGTCTATATCACGGGAAACACCATCGGCTCCTCCCGAAGCCCCGTCTATGCGGCGGTCGATCTCTCCCGGGCGGTCTCGGCCGATGCGAAGAGCCGGGGGGTTAAGCTCCGTCAGATTTTTACGGGATACCCCTGGTCGACCGACTCCATGACGATCCGGTGGGGCGGGGAGTGGCAGGTGACCTATGTGACCTTTCGCGACATGGGGATCGCCTTCGGGGCCGCCATTATTCTTATCTACCTTCTTATCGTGGCCGAGTTCGAGAGCTTCGTCACCCCTCTCGTCATCATGAGCCCCATTCCCCTGGCCCTCATCGGGGTCATCCCAGGCCATATCCTTCTGGGTTCGAACTTCACCGCCACCTCGATGATCGGATTTATCGCCCTTGCGGGGATCATGGTCAGGAACTCCATTCTTCTTGTGGACTTCCTTCATGCCAAGAAGGCGGAGGGAGTCCCGATACGCCAGGCGATCCTCGAGACGGGGGCGGTCCGCACCCGGCCGATTCTTCTCACGGCCGCGGCCCTGATCGCCGGCTCCTTCGTCATCCTCTCCGATCCGATCTTTAGGGGGATGGCCATCGCCCTTCTCTTCGGATCGATCGTCTCGACCCTTCTTACGCTCTTTGTCGTCCCCCTCCTGATCCTCATCGTGGAGGGGAAATCCTGGCCCATCCGGCGCCACGAGTCCGGACGACTGTAACCGGCAGGGAGGCCCCGGGAGCGCCCTGCTCCCGGCCATCTTGCCGACTTTCCCCCGGAAGGGGGCATGAAAAAGGAGTCTTCCATGAGTATCGAACGCATGATCCGGGCCCTGGCCGGAACCCTCGTCCTGACAAGTCTTGTCCTCTCGGTCTATGTCTCGAAGAACTGGCTGTGGCTTGCCGCCTTCGTCGGGGCCAATCTTCTCCAGTCCTCCCTGACCCGCTGGTGCCTTGCGGAGAAGATCCTGCGAAAGGTCCTGAGTCGTCCGGCCAAGGACAGCGGTGGCTGCAGTGTCTAGCCTGCCCTCCTCGATGCGGGTCATGGCCGTCTCTCGCCATGGACCGCTTGGGCCGGACTCTCTTTGTCTCGTCTCCCGTCCCGTCCCGGAACCCGGCCGGGGGGAGATCCTTGTCCGGGTCCTGGCCTGCGGGGTCTGCCGGACCGATCTCCATGTGGTGGAGGGCGACCTGCCGGTTCTTCCCGGGGAGGCGGTCCCGGGCCACGAGGTGGTGGGGGAGGTCGTCGGAGCCGGGCCGGACTGCCAGGGGAGGTTCCGCTTGGGCGAGCGTGTCGGGGTCGCCTGGCTCTATCGGGCCTGCGGAGACTGTCCCTACTGCCGGAGGGGGGACGAGAACCTTTGCCGATCCCCTCTTTTTACGGGATACCATCGCCCCGGAGGGTATGCGGAGTATCTGGTGGCGGACGAGGCCTTCTGCTACCCCCTCGCCCCTTCGGAAGACCCTGTCCTCCAGGCGCCGCTTCTCTGCGCCGGGATCATCGGCTACCGGGCCTTCGCCCAGTCGGGGCTCGTTTTGGGGCAGCGCCTGGGGCTCTATGGCTTCGGAGCCTCCGCGCATCTTGTTCTGAAGCTGGCAAAGTCGGAAGGGGTCAAGGTGTTCGTCGTCTCGCGGGGAGAGCGCCATCGCCGGTGGGCGGTCGATGCCGGAGCCGACTGGGTGGGGGAGGATGCTAATGCGCACCCGCCTGAGCCCCTCGACGGGGCCATCCTCTTTGCGCCGGCAGGCGAGCTTGTCCCGAAGATCATGGCCGCCCTCGACCGGGGAGGGATCCTTCTCACCGCCGGGATCCATGTGACCGATATCCCCTCGCTCAACTACCAGCGGGAGCTTTTTTTCGAGAAGAGGCTCCGCTCGGTGACGGCCAACACGAGAAGGGACGGAAAAACCTGGCTTGAGCTCGCGGGGAAAAGGGGCCTTGTCCCCGAGGTGACGGTCTACGATCTTGCGGGGGCGGGGGAGGCGCTCTCCGATCTGGCTTCGGACAGGCTTCGGGGGGTGGCGGTCCTGCGGGTCGCCCGGGAGTAGTTCGGAGAGAGTTTCCCGCAAGACACACTCCTAGAACCCTGGCCCGGGACTGCGACAAAAAACGGGAGATTCTCCACCAGCTGCGACCGGGGAGAGCCTCCCGTATTTTTTGTCCGGAAATCGCGGACGGACTGACAAGGGGCCGAGACTGCCGGCAGCCGGGATTGCTACTTGACCCGGACCTTCACCTTGGCCGTGGCGTCGAGAAGGTCGTGGTGGCGCGATGCGGCCTGGAGAAGGATGGTATGCTGCCCCGCCGGAAGTTTCATGGTGATCGGGCTGTGGTGGCTGACCTTGAGAAACTGTCCGTCGATCATGACGTGGATGTGGTTGGCCCGGCCCTCCTTGTGGTACTTGTAGGAGACGGTGACGGGATTCTCGACTGTGGCGTTCGGTGCCGGCGAGAGGATCGTGATGGTGGTGTCTGCAAAAGCCGGAGCGATCGGCATAAGAAGAAGGCCTATGGTGAGAAGTGAGCTCTGAAGGAATTTTCCGGATCTGACGGACGAACCGGGACGGATGAGTCTCTCGTGCATGGCGACCTCCTTAGGGGGGAAATATGGAATGGTTCCCGTTCTCATGGCTCGATGGGCCAGGGACGAACGGGAGGGGTCCCTGCGAAATTAAAAACTTCACGATGGAGAAGTGATAGGGAAACCTTACCACCGGATGAGACATCCGTAAAGCTCGCCCGCAAAAATTTCATGCACAAGGGCAAATTCCCGGAATACTCCCGCAAACCTCTTCCGGCACTCCATTTGCCCTGCCCTTCCCTTTCCTGTATGATCTCGGTCATGGACGTGGGTTTGGGACTGTGTGATAATGTCGAAAGCTTTGGCGGAGGAGCCCGGCGGGAGCCGGAGGCCGGAAGCGGGGGGGGAAAGGTCGGGTGAGAGGCAATATTCTGTTTTTTGTGGGGGTTCTTCTGGTCTTCGGGGCAAGTGGCGGGGCCCTGGCAGGAGAGATCCCCGGTGCCCCAGCAAAGGCCGCTCCCCTCCCTTCGGCCCTGCCTGCCACCCCTTCTCCTGCATCGGGGCTTCCTCCTCCCACCCCGGCTCCTGTCGAGTCGGTCGCTTCCCCCGCGCCCCTCTCCCGCAACGGTCCCGATGCCTTGTCGGCCTACCGGAAATCCTGGAACCCCATGACCTCCGGGCCCGATCTCATGCCCCAGGCCGATACCCTTCCGGAGGGGGAGGTAAACGTCCGGTTTTTCATGTACGGTCGTCTGACCCAGGCCCAGTACTCCGACTCGGGGGGGATCACCGGTCTTCCTCCGGGATTCTCCCAGACACAGCTTCTCGATCTCTTTGCCATGTTTTACGGGATTGATCAAAATACCGAACTCGTCTTTCTCCCCTCTGTCGTCACGACCTTCTCTACGCAAAATGGGACCTCGCTCGATGGATCCGGGCTCAACGACCTGAGTCTGGGCATCAAGCACCGGTGGGTGATCCAGGATCCCGGGAGCTTGCGGCCCAGTTTTACGACGGCGATGCTTGTCACGCTTCCCCTGACCTCCTGGCTCGGGACCCCCGTTCCGGCGGGCGGGCTTCCTCCCATCAACGTCGTTCCCTCCACGCACTTTGGAAGTCCCTCCCTGACCGGCATCGCCATGCTCAGGAAGAATGAGAAGCCGCTCCGGCTGATCGGCGATCTCTACTACACATTTTCCTTCCCGAACTCCATCTCCGCCGCCCCCGGAGCCTCCCCGGCCTATTCCCAGTTCGGGGACATCTTCCAGTATCGTCTGGGGGTCGAGGATGTGGTCGACGACAAGACCGGGCTCGGGTTTATCCTCGAGATCGCGGGGCTTTCAGGCCTGCCCTTCTCCGTCGACGGCATGGCCATCAATACCCATCCCCAGAGCTTCAATCTCGTGGGAGTCCAGCCGACCGTCGAGTACAATATTACGCCCCGGCTTGTCGCCTCATTCGGGGTCCTTCTCCCGGCCTTCGGCAACAACGAATACCTTGCGACCACCCCGAACTTCTCTCTCTGGTACTACTTCCAGGGGGCTCAGGACCATCTCCTTCCAAGATAGGTCAATCCCGGTTGTGTCGGGGTGGTCTGACGGATTCCGGATCTCCGGGGCTCTCCCGCATCGAGGGGGCCCGAGGATCCACGGGCCCGGAGGAGGAGGTGCTACGGGGGGGAAGAGCTAAATAGGGGGAACTAAACAGGCGCCCGATTTATCTATGGCGAATATGCTTAAAATGGCCCGCTGGTTCGGTTGGGCCTGTCCATGTCGAGATTGGGGATGAGCAAGGCTGCCGCTCACCCCATGTCTAAAGACAGGGGCTTGCGCGGCAGACTTGCTCACTATCGCGTTCATCGGACTTCAGACTTCTGTGTGGTGTAGAATAAGGTAAGCCCTCTCTGCGGGAAGGTGAAGACGTGCCACGGGAGCGACCTGCGGCCCGTTCCCCGCCGCTCTCGTTGCTTTTGTCTTTGGGAAATACGGTCTCTGGAAGACATTAAGGAGTCTCGGATGAAGCTCTTCGGAAGGCCGTTCCTGGCCGCCCTTTCCCTCTTTATGCTCTCAGCCCTCCTTCCCTCCTGCCAGACCACGCCGGCGGTGACCTACCTTCCGCCGAAGGAGCTCCCTCCCTCACGGCAGGGGATCCCGGTTAGCGGGATCGTCTCCGACCTTCGCGGGGGGCTTCTGGCGGTAGGAAGCACGAAGGACGAGCCGCTTCGCGTGGCGGTCATCCGCTACACCACCCCGTCGGGCCTTTCCCGGACCTTCGGCCGCTATCTCTCTCAAAAGGTGGGAGAGGGGCTCTCCCGGACGCCGGGGGTTGCCCTGATCGATCCCGGGCAGGTCTACGAGGCCTTGCATCGCCTGGGGATCCAGCAGGGTCTTCTCGACACAAAGTCCCTTCTCGCCGTGGGCGACAGTGTGGGAGCGAACCTCCTCGTCGTCGGCACCTATACCGACCTGGGGCAGGAGATCGACGTGGAGTCGCGTATTCTTTCCCTTCCCGACGGGAGGCAAAAGGGGCTCTTCTCCCGGAAGATCCCGAAGACCCCGGCCGTCTTGACCCTGATCAAGGTCGGCCCCTGACGCTATAACGAATAAAGAGGAGATCCCCATGACAAATCATGCTTGCGACCGGCCGGAACGGGGTCGGACAGAGGATGTCGGGAGTGGCGCCAGAAGGCGGACGGCCGTATTCTTCTCGGCCCTTTTCGCCCTTTCGCTCTTCTCCGGATGTGTTGAGTCCATCGATCCTGGCAAGGCCGCCGTCCTGTGGACGGTGAGCCAGGGCACAGACATAAAGACGATCTACCGCGAAGGAATCCAGATCATCGCCCCCTGGAACGAGCTCTATATCTACGACCTTCGAACCCAGGAGGCCCGTCTCTCCCTGCACGTCCTCTCGGTCAACGGCCTGGCCATCGAGATGGACTCCTCCATCCTCTACAAGATCCAGGGCGAGTCCCTGCCGACGCTTCAGGAAAAGGTCGGACCGGACTACTATCACGTCCTGATCGCTCCCTACGTCATGAGCGAGGCGAGAAAGATCGTGGGCCGCTTCACCCCCTCCCAGATCTACTCGAGCCAGCGTGAGACGATCGAGCGGCTGATCCTGGCTGGCATCCGCGAGAAGCTTCGCAACTATCCGATCACGGTGGAAGGCTTTCTGATCAGGGACGTGCGCCTTCCCCGGATCATCAGGGTCGCGATCGAGCGCAAGCTGACCGAGGAGCAGAACTACCAGAGAATGGAGTATGTGCTCGACGTGGCGAGGAAGACTGCCCAGAAGAGACGGATCGAGGCCGAGGGGATCGAGGCCTTCCAGAAGATCGTCCAGGAGAACCTCACCCGGAGCTATCTGACCTGGAAGGGGATCGAGGCGACGGAGAAGCTCGCCAAGAGCCCCAACACGAAGGTGATCATCATTGGAGGAGGAAAGAACGGCCTGCCCGTGATCCTCAATGCCGATCCCGGCGGGGGGCGCTAGGCCAGGAGCTGTGAGGGGCCGCTTTGGGCAGGGTCTTCGCCAAATATTAAAAACGTTAACCGGGGGAGGATGATTTGGAAAAGTCAAAAGAGGCAGACAAGGAGACGCGGGTCCAGGGACCCGGAGAGGGGGACCGGGCTCCGGACTTCCGGGCCCAGGCATCGGGATCTACGGGTTCGGAGGTCAGCCTTTCAGACTTTGCGGGTCGGAGGGTCGTGCTCTATTTCTATCCCAAGGACGACACCCCGGGTTGCACGACCGAGGCCTGCGACTTCCGCGACAGCATGGTGCCCCTTCAAAAGCGGGGGATCGTGGTTCTGGGTGTCTCGAAGGACGCCCTGGCCAGCCACGACAAATTCCGGACAAAATACGAGCTTCCCTTTCCCCTCCTCTCCGATCCCGATGGGACGATCTGCCAGGCCTACGGGGTCTTCAAGGAGAAGACGATGTATGGGGTCAAGCGCATGGGGATCGAGCGCAGCACCTTCGTGATCGGAGCCGACGGGCGGATCCTCCGGGCCATGCGCGGGGTGAAGGCCACCGGCCACGTCGCGGCCCTTCTGGCAGACCCTTGTCTTGCGGAGAGGGCGTGACACGGCTTTTTTCTCCCTGGTCACTGCGGGGAGTCGTGGCGAAAAACCGGATTGTCGTCTCCCCCATGTGCCAGTACATGGCTGAGGACGGAGTGGCCGGAGAGTGGCACCATGTCCATCTGGGAAGCCGGGCGGTGGGGGGAGCCGGGATCGTCATGGCCGAGGCCTCGGCGGTGAGTCCGGAGGGTCGGATCTCCCCGGGGGATCTGGGCCTCTGGAACGAACGGCAGGCCGACGCCCTCCGTCCGATCGCCGTTTTTGTAAAGAGCCAGGGGGCGCTTCCTGCCGTCCAGATCGCCCATGCCGGACGCAAGGCCTCGACTGCTCCCCCCTTTCGCGGAGGAAAGTTCCTCGACCGCACCGAAGGGGGATGGAGCACACTGGCGCCCAGCGCACTCCCCTTCGGGGACTACGGGATCCCGGAGGAGATGGACGAGCCACGAATCCTCCAGGTGAGGGAGGAGTTTTCCGGGGCCGCCAGGAGGGCGCTTTCGGCGGGATTCGAGCTCCTCGAGCTCCATCTGGCCCACGGCTATCTCCTCCACAGCTTCCTCTCTCCGCTTTCGAACCGGCGCACCGACCAGTACGGAGGGAGTCTCGAAAACCGCATGCGCTTTCCCCTCGGGGTCGTCGAGGCGGTCAGGGCGGTGTGGCCGGAGAGCCTTCCCCTGTGGGTCCGGATCTCGGCTGTCGACTGGGTCGACGGGGGGTGGGCTCTCGAAGATTCGGTTGCACTCGCGCGCGAGCTCGGGAAAAGAGGGGTCGACGCGGTGGACTGCTCCAGCGGAGGGATCGTTCCCGATGCCAGGATCCCCCTGGGGCCCGGCTATCAGACCGCCTTTTCGGCCAGGATCCGGAGTGAGGCGGCTATCCCGACGGTCGCGGTAGGGATGATTACCGATCCTGTCCAGGCGGAGCATATTCTGGTGACGGGCCAGGCCGATGGGGTAGCCCTGGCCCGGGAGATGCTTCGGGATCCCTACTGGCCGCTTCACGCTGCCTCCCGTCTCGGAGAGACCCTCTCCTGGCCCACACCCTACGGCAGGGCCAAAAGCTAAAGGGCGATCCGGGGGGCTTCCTCCAGGGTCTCCAACAGCATGTCGCAGGCCTCCTGGGCCAGGGTTGCCGCCCGGGTGAGAGCCTTCCGGTCGTTTTCGAGGGCAAAGATCCAGGAACGGATGTAGGCCGCGTGGTTCTCGAAATGCTCCCCGTCGGGGCTGACTCCCGTCTTCATGCCCACGAAGAGGCTGGCAAGCTCCGCCACGAGCTCCTCAAAGGCATACTCGGGGGTTCCCCGCATGCCGAATTTCCTGTTCAGGCGGCTTTCGTGGCCGGTCGCATGGCCGAACTCGTGGAGGAGTGTGCCGAGATAGCCCTCCATGCTCGGAAAGGCCTCTTCCGGCGGAAGACGTATCCGGTCCTCCTCCCGGTTGTAGAAGGCCCGGTCTCCTCCGTGGGAGAGATCCACTCCCAGTCCGTCCTTGAGCCTGTCCGAGACACGGCTGGAGCGCTCCCTGTCGCAAAGCCAGCCGGACGGGGTCGGCGAGAAGCCCTCTTCGCCCGTTTTCTCTTTCTCCGGGGCGGAGGCCGGAAGGCCAACGAGGTCGTCCGAGGAAAAGACGTGGTAGATCCGGGGGAAAAGGATGCCGGAGGAAGCTGTCCCTTTTCTTTTTTTCCCGATACCTGTCTCCCCGAGAGCTCCGGTCTCCTTCTCCCGGTCTCCGCTCCCCTTCGACACCTCGCTCCTGTTCTCCGGGCCTTCCCCTGCGTTGCGGGGGGACTTCTCTCCGGGGGGGACGAGCTTTAAGACCGGAAGTCCGGTTGCCCCCCTTCTCACCCCCCATCCCTGATCCCTCGCCTGACGGAAGGTCGCAAAGCGCATGTCGGCGCTCCCGGTGGTCAAGGCGTGGAGGGAGAGCGTCAGGGCGTTTACCCCCCGGTAGGGCCGTCCGGTGACCGCGTTGACGGGGAAGGCCGATCCCTGCTCCGGGCCGACCTTGCGCCAGGGACGGACCCACGGGGCCGTTCCGTTTTCGAGAGCCACAATCATCTTTTGAGTGATCGTCTGGTAGAAGTTGCTCGGATCCATTTAAATCTCCCCTTTCTCAATGTGTCGACCGTGAAAATGTGCCAGTGCATCTTCGGCGGCATGCCTCTTGCAAGGATCGGAAGGCGACTCCTTCCTGCCGGCCGCCTGACCCGGTTGCAATCTGCTTGCCAACCGGACCGAATAGCCGGGGGGAGCCTGAAAATGACGACCGGGCTTCTCTTTTTCGGAGCCATGGGCGGCAAGCCGGGAGCGGTTGCTCACACAAGGTGAGATCCGGACAGGGAAGGGCCTTTCTTCTCGCTCGCAATAAAAATCGAATGGAGCAGGTTTGTTGATTGACTCCCCGGAGGGTCCGGCGGGACGTCCGTTTGAGAATGAAAGTTGATGCCGCCCATCCAGAAATGGTGGAGAGGCATGCTGCCGGACAGTTATCCCGTTAAAAATATTTTTATTCACGAATGCTTAGCAATATGATTTTCAGGGAACTTGTTTGACCCGGATTTTTGGGGGGTGTTATACTTTGATCTCGGGGGAGAGGCGAGCCCATCTGTCCTCTTCCCCGGAGACAACACACCCCGCGTCGCTGGATCGCTCCTGCCCTTTCGTTCGGAGCCTTCCGGTGTGGACCTCTCGCAGAAAAGGAGACGTGATGCAGGAATCATCCGGAGGCGAAGACCCCTGGAAGGAGATTGTGCCGCCCCGTTCGGCATCTTCTCGCCCGGAGGAGATCGAGGATCCCGGAGAGACCGAGATCCTTCGTCTCCGCAGACGTATCGACCATCTCGAGAGGATCGAGCGCGCCCACGCCGAGACGAGGGAGATGCTCGAGAACTCCGGAGAGATGAACCGGAAGCTCGAAGAGACCCTCAAGAAGGCCCGCAAGGAGATCCAGGCCTTGCGCGACGAGCTGATCCGCCTTACCACCCCCCCCTCAAGCTATGCGGTCGTTCTCTCCGCCAACGTTCCCCCCGCGGGGGCCATGACTCCCCGGGGGGTTCCTGCAGAACCCTCGGTCGATGTCGTCGTGGCGGGGCGCAAGATGCGCGTGACCGCCGACAGGGGGGTCGATCCCGAGACCCTTCGTCCCGGCGACGCGGTGCTCCTCAATGAGGCCTTCAATGTCGTCGGACGCGCCCCGGATGAGCGGATGGGGGAGATCATGACGCTCAAGGAGGTCCTCTCTTCGGATCGCCTTCTCGTGACCGGGGAGGGGGGGATCGACCGGGTAGCACTTCTCTCTCCTGCACTTGCGGGAAGCGAACTCTCCGCAGGGGACCCGCTTCTGATCGATCTTCGCTCGGGATTTGTCCTCGAACGGGTTCCCAAGAGCGAGGTCGGCCAGGTCGTCATCGAGGAGATCCCGGATGTGACCTTCGAAGAGATCGGCGGCCTTGACGAAGAGCTCGAGATGGTCCGGGATGCCGTGGAGCTTCCCGTCCTCCACCCGGAGCTCTATGCCCGCTTCCGGCTGGCTCCCCCGAAGGGCGTTCTCCTGTACGGTCCTCCGGGATGCGGCAAGACCCTTATCGCCAAGGCGGTGGCCAACTCGATCGGCCGCCGGATGGCCGAGAGGGGCGGGGATGCCCGGTCCTACTTCCTCCACGTCAAGGGGCCAGAGCTTCTCAACAAGTATGTAGGGGAGTCGGAGCGGCAGATCCGGGAGGTCTTTTCCCGGGCCCGGGAAAAGGCCCGGGAGGGGTATCCCGTCATCGTCTTCTTCGACGAGATGGACTCCCTCTTCCGCACCCGGGGAAGCGGCGTCTCCTCCGACATGGAGAGCACCATCGTGCCGCAGTTCCTGGCGGAGATCGACGGCGTCGAGCGCCTGCAGAACGTCATCGTGATCGGAGCCTCGAACAGGCAGGACCTGATCGACCCGGCCATCCTCCGTCCGGGCCGACTTGACGTCAAGATCCGCATCGACCGCCCCGACCGGAAGAAGGCTCAGGCGATCTTCCGGCGCTATCTCACCGGGCAGCTGCCCCTTGCCCCCTCTCTTCTGGAGGGGAGTTCCTCTCCGGAGGAGGCGGTCCTGGCGCTGATCGACCAGGTATCGGAGGAGATGTACGCCGATACCCCCGAGAACCGCTTCCTGGAGGTCACCTATGCCAGCGGGGAGAAGGAGGTTCTTTATTTCAAGGACTTCTCTTCGGGGGCGATGATCGCGGGGATCGTCGCCCGGGCCAAGCAGACGGCGATCAAGCGAAGCCTGTCCCAAACGGGCGAAGACGGTCTGACCCGGGAGGACTTTTCCCGGGCCATTCGCCGGGAGTTCCAGGAGAACGAGGACCTTCCCAATACAACAAACCCCGACGACTGGGCCCGGATCTCGGGCCGCAAGGACGAACGGATCGCGTCCGTCAAAACCCTGGCCTCGCGAGAGGCGAGGGAGCGTCCCGTCGAGACCCTCCCGGTGGGGCACTACCTGTGACCGACAGTTTCCCGACCTCCGGCGGGACCTCTTCCGCGGGAGGGGCCGGTGCTCTCTGCCGGATTGCCGGAACGGAGGTCGAATACGGGATCTCCTTTTCCACCGGCGAGATCGGAGAGCTTTCCGCCCAGATCTCCCACGAGCTCGTGGGAAATCTCCCGGCCGACTATGCCGGGGAGGCGCTCTGGGACTACGAACCGGAGGATCCCTTCCGTGACGCCCGGGGATTTTATGCCGAAGGGCGCAACGAACGACCCGAACGCGGGGAGAATCGTCGCACGAACCGGGCTCTTTACAACGGAGGCCGGCTCTATGTGGACGGAGGGCATCCCGAGTATTCGGGGCCCGAGTGTCGCAGTCTCCGGGATATTTTGCGATTCGAAAAGGCGGGAGATCGCCTTCTCGAATCCTGCCTTGCCCGGTGGGAACAGGCCGATCCCCGGGGCCGCTCTATAAGGGTTTTCCGGAACAATGCCGACGGGTTCGGGAACTCCTGGGGCTACCACGAAAACTACCTGGTTGCCCGCTCCCTCCCCTTCGAGCGGATTGTCTCCGGCCTCACAGCCCATCTCGTCAGCCGGGCGATCTTCTGCGGGGCGGGCAAGGTCGTCTCCGACCGGAAGAAGGGGAGAGGGTTCCAGATTTCCCAGCGGGCCGAGTTTTTCGAGGTCCCGGTGGGGCTCTCCACCACGGCGCGAAGGGGAATCGTCAACACGAGGGACGAGCCCCATGCAAAAAACGATCGCTACCGAAGGCTCCACGTCATCACGGGGGACTCGAACTGTTCGGAGCTTTCGACGCTCCTCAAGGTCGGAACGACCCTCCTTCTTCTTTCCGCCCTCGAAGGGGCCACACTGCAGGAGCAGTCAGCCGGAATCCCTGTCCTGGCCGATCCGGTTGCGGCCTTCCACGCCGTCTCCGGCGACCTGACCCTCCGGACGCCTCTGGCGTTGGCAGACGGCAGGACGATGAGCGTGCTCGATCTGGCGGAGACGATCGCGCGTTTTGTCGGGGGCTTTTTCCTGCGGGAGGGGATGGGGCCTGAGATCCGGGAGATCCTCGACCGATGGGAGTCGGTCCTTTCCCGTCTTCGGACCCTGTCCGCGGACTCGAGCGACCCCAGGGGCCTCGACCGGGAGGTCGACTGGATCATCAAGAAGGGGCTTCTCGACCGCTACGCCGCCTCCCGGGAGATCTCTCCCGGGGATGGCAGGCTCAGGATGATCGACCTTCAGTATCACGATATCAAGGGCGGCCGGGGCCTCTTCCGGCTTCTCGAGGAGCGGGGAGAGGTGGTCCGGCTCCTAGAGGAGGCCGAGATCGGGGAGGCGCTTCACCACCCTCCCGCCGACACCCGGGCCTTTTTCCGGGGGACGATGCTTCGCCGGTATCCGAAGGAGGTGGCGGCGGTCTCCTGGAGCAGCGTCGTGGTCGACGACGGGGGGGCCTCCCTCAAGCGGATCCCGCTCGAGGATCCGTGCCGGGGAACCCAGAAGATTGCAGGAGCGCTGATCGAGCGCCATCGGACGACGGCCGGGCTTCTTTCGGAGCTCGTTCGCGGAACTGACAGCCATGGCCGGCCGGCAGGCGGGCCGAAGAACGGGAAGGATGAGTGATGAGCCAGACGTCGAAGCACACGGAAAAGCGGGGACCGAAGCCGGAAGAGTCTTTGCCGGAGGTGCCGAAGGAGGCTTCCGGCCAGGCCCGGAAGGCGAAGGAGGAGGCGGACGACATCCTCGACAAGATCGATGAGGTCCTTGAGAAGAATGCGGCGGGGTTTGTAAAATCCTTTGTCCAGAAAGGCGGAGAATAACGGTGGAGGAGCAGGGCTTTCGTGGCTTGCCGGTCGGCTTCGACTCTTCGTCCTTTCTCGACTGCCTTCGGGCGTCCGGAAGGTTTTCCTCCTCCCCGCCGCCTCCGGGCCCCGCCCTTGCGGGAGCTCTCCCCCATGCGACGACCATTCTCGCCCTGCGCTACGACCGGGGCGTGGTCATGGCCGGGGATCGCCAGGCCTCCGAAGGCTACCAGGTGGCGAGCCGCGCCATCTCCAAGGTGCTTCCCGTCGACCGCTATTCCTGCGTGGCTATCGCCGGTGCCGCCGGGCCCGCTCTCGAGATGGCCCGCCTGTTCCGGGTCGAGATCGAACACTACGAGAAGCTCGAGGGGGTGATGCTGACGACCGCCGGAAAGGCGAACAAGCTGGGGCACATGGTCCGGGAGGCCCTTCCCATGGCCATGCAGGGGCTGGTGGTTGTCCCGCTCTTTGCCGGGTACGATCCCGATGCCGGCCGGGGGCGTATCTACAAGTACGATCCGGCCGGAGGCCGCTACGAGGAGGAGGCCTACCACGCCAACGGCTCGGGAGGCCTTTTTGCCAGAAACGCCCTCAAGATGCTCTACCGGGAGGGGATGGATCGGGACGAGGCTGTAAAGGCAGCGCTCCGGGCGCTCTACGAGGCGGCCGACGAGGACCTTGGCACGGGGGGGCCCGACTTCGTTCGGGAGATCTATCCCACGGTTTTCACGATGGAGGCCGACGGGGTTCTCGAGAGGACTCAGGGAGATGTCGCAGCCTATTACCGGACCTTCGTCGAAGGCCTCAGGAAAAAGGAGTAGACTGTGGCCGCAATGCCCTTCTATGTTTCGCCGGAACAGCTTATGCAGGACAAGGCGGAGTATGCCCGCAAGGGAATCGCCCGGGGCCGCTCCGCCGTTGTCCTTCGCGTCAACGAAGGCATTCTTTTCGCGGCCGACAACCCGTCGGCCAGCCTCCACAAGATTTCGGAGGTCTACGACCGCATCGCCTTTGCCGGCGTCGGAAAATACAGCGAGTTCGAGAACCTCAGAAAGGCCGGGATCCGCCATGCGGACCTGAAGGGCTATACCTACAGTCGCGAGGACGTCACCGTCCGTTCGCTGGCCAACGCCTATTCCCAGCTTCTCGGAACGGCCTTCAGCCAGGAGGTAAAGCCTCTCGAGGTGGAGATCGTTCTGGCTGAGCTCGGTTCTAACGGCCGCCCCGACGAGATCTACCGGATCAGTTACGACGGCTCGATCTTCGACGAGCCGCTGCTCGCGGCGGTGGGGGGGAAGGCCGAACCGCTCTCCGCCCTTCTCAAGGAAAAGGTGTCCGACTCTCCCCCGCTTGCCCGGGCTGTGCGCCTCCTTCGGGAGGCCTTTGGGGAGCTCTCGGGAACTCCCATGCCGCTTTCCCAGATGGAGGTGGGCCTTCTCGACCGCTCCCTGTCTGGACGGGTCTTCCGGAGGATAGATTCCTCCGGACTTGCCAGACTTTTGGAGGACGGGAGCTAGAGAAAGTCCCGCAGGGAGGGTGCATGCACCGAAGGATCATCGGGCTCGAAAGCGAATACGGCTTTCTCTTCGTCAATCACGGCGACCGGATCTTTCCCCCGGAGCGGGCACTGGAGTATCTCTTCCAGGGGATCATGTCGAACAGCTGGTCCCGGGACGCCTTCCTTCCCAACGGGGCCCGCATCTACCAGGACACGGGGAGCCACCCGGAGTACTCGACCCCGGAGTGCGACAGTGTTCGGGATGTCGTCCTCTTCGACAAGGCCGGGGAGAGAATCCTGTCCCGGGCGGCGGAGAGGGTCGCCCAGGTCTTTCTTCGCGAGGGGATCGAGGGAGAGATCCACATTCTGAAGAACAATACCGACTCGGCGGGAAACTCCTACGGATGCCACGAGAACTATCTGATCGACCGGAGCGTGACCTTCTGGCGCCTCTCCCGGTGCCTCATCCCCTTCTTTGTGACAAGGCAGGTCGTGACCGGTGCCGGCGGTCTCGTTCGCGATGCCGAGGATCATGTCCGTTTCGTGATCTCTCCCCGGGCCCTCCACATCAGGGAGAAGATCTCCTGTTCGACGACCTCGAGCCGGCCCATTATCAACACCCGCGACGAGCCCCACTCCGATCCCCAAAAATACCGGCGCCTCCATATTATCGTGGGGGATTCGAACATGAGCGAGGTGAGCGACCTTCTCAAGGTCGCCACCACCGCGCTGGTGCTCGAGGTCGTCGAGGCCGGAGGGATCTCCGACCGGATGAGTATCGAGGATCCCATCGCTGCCATTCGGAAGATCTCCGAGGATCCCTCCCTGACGATCCGTGTCCGGCTCGAGTCGGGAAAGGAGCTTACGGCCCTTGAGATCCAGAAGGTCTATCTCGAGGCCTGTCAGGAATATTTCTCGAGGGAGGGGACGGAGGAGTCCGTCCGTGATATCCTTTCCCTGTGGGAGAGGATTCTCTCGGAGCTTTCCCGGGGAGACGAGGCTCTTGGCCGGGAGATCGACTGGGTGATCAAGTGGCGCCTTCTCGACTCCTACAGGAAAGGCCGGCATCGTAGCTGGGAGGATCCCGAGATGAGTATGCTCGACTACCAGTACCACGATGTGGACGAACATCGTGGGGTCTACAACCTTCTCCTCCGGCAGGGAAAGGTGGAGCGGATCGCCCTTGACCGGGAGATCGAGGAGGCTATGGAGAGCCCCCCGAAGACGACCCGGGCCAGACTGCGGGGAGAGCATATTCGCGCGGCCATGGCCGAGCACCGCTCCTTCACGGTTGACTGGACCTATATGAGACTCAACGACACGCCCCAGGAGACCTTCTTCTGGATGGACCCCTTTACCGCGACGGAGCCTTGATGAAGCGGCAGACATCTTTCGATATCTTCATGCTGGTCTTCTGGGGGCTCCTGCTCGTTCTGGCCTCTGGCCGGGGAGGGGTTTTTTCGGGGAGGGAGGGATCAGCCCTTCCGGACTCCCACCCGCAACTGCCGGGAGGGGGGAGCTTTATGCATCCCCATTCCCCTGAGGGCCGGGAACCGCTCCATCCCCGCTTCACCCCCATCGCCGGCCCCTTCGTCGTCACCCCCATCGGCGCTCCCCCCTTGGGACCGGTCTCCCTTCCGTCCGCTCCGAACTTGCCGGGTGCCTTTGGCCAGGGATCGGCTATCTTTGCTCCGCCCCCCCCCGCAAGCGTCGGTGTGGCCCCTCCCACCGTTCTTTTGATCCCCCAGGGGGGACTGGGGGTCTCGAGCACGAACGGCTTTGTTCCGGGTCCTCCCCAGCTTCCGGCTCTTTCTGTGGCGGGGAACGCTCCCCAGGCGTCCCTCGGGGAGGGGATCCCCTTCTTCGTGCCCTTTGCCCTGGGGCCCACGGCAATCCTCAACCAGTTTGTACAGCCTCCCCTCCTTCCCTTTGGTCAGGTGGGCGTCCCTCCACAGAACTATCTACCCGGTTTTTTCACGGGGACCCCCAACCCCTTTAACCGCTCCTGCAACTACTATTACTTTGCCGGCTGCGGTGCCTCCGGAGGGGCCGCACCCGACTTCAACTATTCGAGTCGATAAAAAAGTCGGGACGTCTTTCTGCTTCGCCTCCTGTTTCCCTCCCTATCCTACCCTTCTGAAGCAGGCTCCTTCCTCCCCCGGGAACTCACCGGGCATCTTTCCCTGTTGGCGTGAGACTCCCTGCAGTATGGAGATTCAACACACCCTCTCCCATTCCTCTTCTGATCCTGAAGATCTCCCGTCTTCTAACGTGCCCCCGGCTCCTGTTCCCGCCCCAGGAGAACCCCCCCGGCGGCGGCAGTGGTTGCGGCAATCCCCATGCCCAAAAGGGTCTGTCCCGCATCCCACAGTCTGGCTTCGAGGGGCCACAATAGGAGGGAGGCCAGGGCACAGTCGATCTCAAAGAGGGCAAAGCCCCGGCTTCTCAATGCGAAAGGGAAAAGCGACGCTCCCCGGACCTTGAGGGCAACGCCAGCGGCGGCCTCGGCCGCTCCCCAGAGGAGCATGGCGAGGAGGTAGAGGGGGAGAGAGGCCCGGGGGGAGGCCAGGAGAAGGTATGTGGCAAAAAGAAGTATTGCCGACGCAAAGAATAGGGCCCGGGGAGCTCCGGAGACAATCCTTCGGGCGATGGCTGCGCTGGCAAGGACGGTGGCGGCGCTTGCAAGAAGAAATCCTGACGCCGTCTCCGAAAGGGTTCCGTGCGACGAGGCGAACCGGAACATGAGGAGCGTAGCCGGGAGGAGTCCTGACCGCAGAAGAATGCCGGCCATGAAGTACCGGCGGACCTCCGGGCGCCTGATCTCGATTTTCAGCCTCTCCGTCAAAGACATGTCTTCTGACGCAGAGGTCGATAGGGGAGCGGTGTGCAGGATCTGTTGCGCCCGTGAGGTTGCCGCCACGGCAAAGACGAGGCAAAGGATTCCCGGAATGCCGGAAAGGGCAATGAGGGAGGCGGGCGAGAGGGTCCCGGAAAGGGTCAGGGCGGCAAGCGGACCCAGGAAGCCGCCGGTCTGGTCGAGGGCGCGGACGGTTCCGAAGGCCCGGGCGTGGAGGGAGTCGGGAAGGGTATTGGCGATGAGGGCATCCCGGGCGGGTCCTCGCACACCCTTGCCGAACCAGGAGAGGCTCTTGAGGAGGACGAGCTCCCAGGGGTTAACGGCTATCGAGAAGAGAACGGTCGCAAGAATCGTCGTAGCATAGCCTGCCCGGACCAGGAGGGATTCCCGGGACGGGCTGGAACCAGCCCGTCCCGAGATCCAGTAGCCTCCGGTCTTGGCGAGTTCGGCCAGGGATTCCATCCAGGCGGCGGAGGTGGCTGTTCCCCCGAGCGAAAGGAGCAGGGCGGGAAGGAGTACATGGGCCAGCTCGTAGGTCATATCGGCAAAGAGGCTTGTCATCCCGAAGAGGACCGGGAGACTCGAACGAGAGTCTTCGGCGGTAGGAGTCCGAATGGGGCTCATGGACGGAGGAGTCCCCGATGGCCATCTCTCCGGAGCCACGCGAACACAAAGAGAATCCCGAGGACTCCAATCAGGACCTCTCCGGCGGTGATCGCGCCTGGGGACCCGGTCCAGGGTGAGACCAGAAGCCCCAGTGCCAGAGAGAGCGTGATCTGGAGGTGGATCGATCCCCACAGGATGGAGAAGGAGGCCGGAATGTGTTTTTTTCTCAAAAAATGGAGAAGGGTGAAAAGCTCCGGGGCCTCGGTGGCCAACGGGGCCAAAACGAGAGCCGTCCAGAAGGGCGAAAGTCCCAGGGATGTTTTGACGAGATTGATCCCGGAAAGGAAAATCCGGCTTCCCACTCCCATGAGAAGCGCACCGACAATCACCATGAGTCCGTCGCGGGTTCTCCAGGGGGCTTCTGCTTCCTCCATTTTCGAGGGGGTCTCCTGGGTCTCGGGAATGGAGAAGACGCCATAAAGATAGAGCCCTCCGAGAAGAAGGGCCAAGAGACACCGGAGAAGAATGGTGTGCCCGAAGAGAAGAATTGCACCGGCGACCCCTGTCAAAAGAAGCGGAATCTCTTTTCGGAGGGTGCGAAGCTCAGGGAGCGTCAGAAAGAGTCCAAGGGGAAGAAGGAAAAAAAGGAGAAAAAGGGGAGAGCCGAAGATCGCGCCCGTCCCTGCGAGGACGGTGTCGGGGTCTTTCCCGGGAGAGAGAAAGGCGATCAGGGGAAGCAGAAGCTCGGGAAGCGAGAGGGAGAGATTCCCCAGGATCCGGAGACCCCGGTTCTTGTTGTCGAAGAAACGGACGGCGGTCTTTTCGATGGAGCGGGTGAAAAGAGCTGATCCGGCTACGATTAGCGCAAATCCCCCTGTCAAGGGAAGAAGGGAGGAGATCGGCATGGTCGGTTCTCCCTATCTGTTCCGATGGCCTAAAAGGCCCTCTGCTCGGAAGGGGAGGGCAGGGGAGAGGTCGCGGTGAGAAATCATGGAAAGTATTCTATCCTAAAAGGGCTGACTGTCACGACTGTCCGAAGATTGATCGAGATCACGCTTCTAGGAGGCTGGGAAATAAGTCAAAAATTCTGATGTCGGTGGAGATGGGATTCGGTTTTTGTGTTATTTTCGTAACTATTCACCGGTCGTGAAGATGCCCGAATTCCTTGGGTCAAGAAAAAAAGAGCCCGGATTCCGTAAAATCCTGGGCTCTTTTCGATAGGAGGGGCGCGGGGAAGGGAGCTATGCGCTCTTTGCCGTAATGACGGCAGAAGAGGAATCAGGGACCCGAGGCTTGGGAATGAAGGGATGGCCCTCGAGAGCCCGGGTCAGAACATCGAGTATATTCTGTTCGTTCTTTGCGGCCGTCGAGATGTAGGAGCGAATCCGGACAAAGCGCGTGGCTCCCCCCATCGTCCTGAAGCACCCAGAGATCTTCTGCTGGAGCTTGATCATACGAATCATCCGTTCCGCCGCATTATTGGTAAAGGGCACGGAAAGATCAT
>Ga0078972_1005546_pt1 | contig 31821 bp, 24 predicted proteins | sample YelNatPaOPGAMG01_FD_67568 | JGI IMG/M metagenome (GOLD analysis project Ga0078972, IMG submission 67568) | Hot spring thermophilic microbial communities from Obsidian Pool, Yellowstone National Park, USA - OP-RAMG-01 (SPADES assembly) (version 2) | ecosystem: Environmental > Aquatic > Thermal...
GCAATGGGGACCGGTCAGCCTGTGGACATCACAATTATTCCCCAATATCCACCCGATACAATGATTGTGACGGTTACCAAGGCGAACTATTATCGTTATGTGGCAGAAGTTCCGGTTGAAGGAGCAGGTATGCCAGCAACGCCCACAATTATAAGGCCCCTGGACTTTGCCTGCTTACCCAATTTACAGCCCACATTATCTTTCGTCTCAACTGACCCGGATAACGACCAGTTGCAGTATCGGGTCTTGTGGGATGAAGACCCGAATTTTGGTTCCCCGGATAGTGCGACGACCGGATTATATAATAGCGGAACAGTGGTCAATTTTGTCTTTTCATCGCCATTACAGAATGGTGCGACCTACTGGTGGAAGGTGAAGTGCACAGACCCTGCTGGTTCAGGTTGCTGGACATTCTATACGACGAAACGTTCATTCACCGTGAATACAAACCTGCCAACAGGCACCTGTTCCTGGTTCCAGACGACCAATGCCCAGTTCAATTTTGATACCTTCAATGGCACCCAGGTTCAGGGTGATAGTGTGGTCTTAGTGCCCTCTGGTCAGACTGTGGTTGATACGCTTTTATTTGCCAATTTTGAGAGCGGTATGCCATCGGGATGGACGGTGGTGGATGGTAATAATGATGGTGTTAAATGGACAGCAGGCACGACTCCTGATATTTGGGATTATGCACCGCCGTATTATGGTTCCTCTTATGCGTATTATTCTGATGACGATGCGGGTAGTGGTGTGGTTAACTATAATGAAGAATTGATTTCGCCTAAAATTTATGTAAGTAATATTACTTATGGAACACTTGAATTTGTTTATGGTTATGGTTTTCTGATTTACCAGACGGGTGAGAAATTCCGTGTTAAGTTTCGTAAGAAGGTCGGCGGTGGTTGGACTACCTGGATAAATCTTGCCGAGTATACAGCGGTTGGTAATGGGACTGCGACCTTTGATCTGACATCTCATTTACCCTGTGATTCAATACAGTTTGAATGGTTTTACAGTGATTCAACCGCTCCATCTCACTGGGGTTATGCTTGTGCATGTGACAATATTTTGTTGCGTTGGACACACCAATTGAGTAATAATTATGGGTACCTTACCGGAACACCGGTTAACTATCATAATTTATCGGTTACCTATCCTCGGAATAGATGGGGCAATGTGGTTTGGCGTAAGTCAAGTGGTGGAGATTCAATAGGTATTCAGGTTGAGTATTGGAATGGTTCAGGTTGGCAGTTGGTGCCGAATTCGGTTTTGCCCGGTAATTCTACGGGATTTTTTACCCATCTTGCGGTTGATTCTGTGAGGTTGACCAATGTTGATACGGTTAATTATAATACTTTAAGGTTAAAGGCGCTGTTTTATCGTAAGGCTAAATCTCCCAATAATCCTGCGTTATTGGATTGGGAGGTTGGTAATCTGTCAAGTGGTATAGGGATAGAGGAGACAGAAAATTCAAAATCTGAAATTTTGAATCCGAGTTTAGAGGTTTATCCGAATCCGTTCCGAAATGCCACAGGCATTAAATTCCAAATTCCAATTCAAAAAGTAGTCAGTAGTCAGTATTCAGTAGTCAGTAATAATGGAGTAGCCAGTAGTCAGAAGTCGGTAGTCAGTATAAAAATCTACGATGCGACTGGCAGATTAGTAAAATCCTTTTCACTGACTACTGACTACTGCGTACTGGCTACTATTGTGTGGGATGGCACTGACGATTTAGGTCGCAGACTTCCTTCTGGTATTTACTTTGTGCGATTGGCGACAGATAGTTTCAAGCAGATTGAGAAGGCGATTTTGTTACGATAGAGTAGCGAGTAGCAAGTAGAGAGTAGAGAGAATGGGAAATTGGAAGCAAAAAATCCCCTTAAATCCCTCTTTTGTAAAGGGGGATTAAAAAAGAGTGCAGTTGGTAATAGTTTAGAATTTGTGATTTTGGATTTATTTGGGATTTGGTGCTTGGAATTTAGGATTTTGTTTAAGATACGGGCTGCGAAACCGTTTGACGATAGACGATCTTTTAAGGGTATTTACTTTGTGCGATTGGCGACAGATAGTTTCAAGCAGATTGAGAAGGCGATTTTGTTGAGATGACGGAGGTTGGTTGAGAGGGTGGATAATGAACAAATTTCAAAACTATGATACGGTTTGCAAAACCGTATGATGAAAAACGAATTTTTAGAAAGGAGGCTTAATGTCTAATCTACAAAAAATGTTTATTGCAATCACACTATTGATTGCAACAAATCTCTGGGCCGGTGAGATTATTCAGACTGTAGAATTCTCACCAGATGATTTGGTCTTTAGTAAGGTCCAGAACTATGATGTGGTTGAATTAAGGGGTTGTGTTGCTATGGCAAGTCAGCCTGGTGAACCCAGGCTTCCGAAGTTGATGCAGTCAGTGTTGATACCTGCTGGTGCAGTTCCGGTTGGAGTTGAGGTTGTTTCTGAAGAGGTAATTGAATTAAACGGAAACTACAAAATATATCCTTATCAACCAGATGTGCCATTACCTATGCCGGGACGGGTTTTTGTGCCAGAGTTTTTTGAACCAAAGGCAGAGATTTACAATTCCGCGGCTCTATTTCCTTTAAAAAGGTGCAATCTTACAGGTTCAGGCACACTATCTGGTTATCGGATTGCCCATATAGAGATAAATCCAGTTCAATATATCCCTGCCCAGGGGAAATTGAAATTCGCAAGGAAGATTATTTACAAATTGAGATATGTTGAAAATCGTGTAGATAATACCGTCCCGACAATTGACCAACAGAGAATTTTTGGTGAAGATGTCCGGGCGGTGGTTGTGAATCCTGAAATGGTAGAAGTATTTGCGCCTGTGGTCAGTGGTAGAGGTGTATCACGGTTTCTTCCGCCTGGTAACTACAAATATGTGATTGTGAGTGGGGCAACCTATCTTGATTCTATTTTTCAGAGGTTAGCAAAATGGAAGACCAAAAAGGGTATTCCAGCAAAGGTAGTGCCAATTTCCTGGATAAATAGCAACTATTCGGGTTGGGATTTGCCAGAGAAGATTAGAAATTTTATAATTGATGCCAAAAATACCTGGGGCACAATATGGGTTTTACTTGGCGGCTCTGCTGACCACAAGACCGGTGGTCAGAATCTTCTGCCAGAAAGAAGTTGCTGGTACACCTTTTCTTATGCCTATTATTACTATGATGAAGATACTATTCCCTGTGACCTGTATTTTGCGGGTTTAGATGGCACCTGGGATTACAACAATGATCACACTTATGGTCAGATTTCTGATAGTGCAGATATGTATAGCGATGTCTATGTTGGTCGGGCATCGGTCTATACAATTGCCAAGGCACAGAACTTTGTCTCCAAAATTTTAACATACGAAAAGAATCCACCCACCAACTATATTCGTAAGATGCTTTTGCCCACCGCAATTCTCTGGTCCAGTTACGAAGAAAGGCCAATGCAGGATTCAATTGCAAAAATGACGCCGTCACCCTGGATTGATGCAAAACTTTATGAACGTAATGGAACATTATCAAGGCAGAGGATGATTGATTCAATGAATGTTGGCTATGGAATGGGAGCCTGGGAGGGACACGGAAATGAGAATGGAATATATATGAGTGGCGTTCCTTATTTGAATTCAAATGATGCGGATGGTCTGGTCAATGGTAATAAACAGGGAATTGCAATTTCAATTGCCTGTTTTACCGGTGCCTGGGATGAGACACCTGGGGGTGATTGTTTTGCCGAGCATCTAATCAACCGAACTGGTGGTGGTCTTATTGGTGTGATGTTCAATTCCCGTTATGGCTGGGGTGCTATTGTTGGTGGTCAATATGTGCCTGGTCCTTCTGAGAGGCTTGATACAACATATTTTGCTAAGATATTTCACACCGGGTTATATAAAATGGGTCAGGTTTTGGCGGTTGACAAAGATTGCTGGGTGCCTTATGCAGATGCTGGCGCTCAGTATACATTCACCCGCTGGTGTCTGTATGAATTGAATCTTCTGGGCGACCCGGAACTGTCGTTATGGACAGATGTGCCCACTGCAATGCAGGTGAGTTACAACACTATGGTGCCGATTGGAATAAACAATTTTGAAGTTACCGTAAAAGAGAGCAATGGAGTTACTCCGGTAGAAAGTGCCTTTGTCTGTTTGATGGGGAAAACCGACACCCTGCTTTACGGAACTTGTTTTACTAATTCCTCTGGAATCGCCACAGTCAATATTAACGCCAGTATCCCTCAGGATACGGTGTGGGTGACGGTTACCAAGAAGAATCGTTTACCTTACGAGGGTTTTGCAATTGTAGTAGATTTGGGTATGCCAGTAATGCCAACCGTTATAAAACCTCTTGACTTTGCCTGCTTACCCAATTTACAGCCAACATTGTCCTTCGTCTCAAACGACCCGAACAACGACCAGTTGCAGTATCGTGTTTTGTGGGATACCGACCCCAATTTTGCAACTCCCGATAGTGCGACAACCGGTTTATATAATAGTGGAGTTGTTGTAAATTTTGTTTTTCCATCGCAACTTGTTCAAGGCACAACTTACTGGTGGAAGGTGAAGTGTAAAGACCCTGCTGGTTCAGGTTACTGGACATCCTATACGACGAAACGTTCATTCACCGTGAATACAAATCTGCCAACATGCACCTGTTCCTGGTTCCAGACGACCAATGCCCAGTTCAATTTTGATATTCTCAATGGGACCATAGTTCAGGGTGACAGTGTTGTTTTGATAGCGATGGACCAGACTATAATTGATACCCTTTTATTTGCCGATTTTGAAAATGGTATACCCTGGGGATGGACTGTGGTGGATGGTAACTTTGATGGTGTTAAATGGAGTGCGGGTACGACCTATGATATATGGGATTATGCACCGCCCAATTACGGTTCATCTTATGCCTATTATTCTGATGATGATGCGGGTTATATGATAGTTAACAATAATGAAGAGTTAATTTCGCCTAAAGTTTATGTTGGTAACATTAACTTTGGGAAACTTGAATTTGTTTATGGTTATGGTTTTTTGGCTTATCAGACTGGTGAGAAATTCCGGGTGAAGTTTCGCAAGAAGGTCGGCGGTGGTTGGACTTCCTGGATAAATCTTGCCGAGTATACGGTGAGTATAAGTGGAACCGAGATTCTTGACTTGACTTCGCACTTGCCCTGTGATTCAATGCAGTTTGAATGGTTTTACAGTGATTCAACATCTTTATATCATTGGGGTTATGCTTGTGCATGTGACAATATTTTGTTGCGTTGGGTATATCAGTGGAGTGATTATGGAACGCTCACCAGTACTCCAGTTAACTATCATGATTTGTCTACGACCTATCCTCGGAATAGATGGGGCAATGTGGTTTGGCGTAAGTCAAGTGGTGGAGATTCAATAGGTATTCAGGTTGAGTATTGGAATGGTTCAGGTTGGCAGTTGGTGCCGAATTCGGTTTTGCCCGGTAATTCTACGGGATTTTTTACCCATCTTGCGGTTGATTCTGTGAGGTTGACCAATGTTGATACGGTTAATTATAATACTTTAAGGTTAAAGGCGCTGTTTTATCGTAAGGCTAAATCTCCCAATAATCCTGCGTTATTGGATTGGGAGGTTGGTAATCTGTCAAGTGGTATAGGGATAGAGGAGACAGAAAATTCAAAATCTGAAATTTTGAATCCGAGTTTAGAGGTTTATCCGAATCCGTTCCGAAATGCCACAGGCATTAAATTCCAAATTCCAATTCAAAAAGTAGTCAGTAGTCAGTATTCAGTAGTCAGTAATAATGGAGTAGCCAGTAGTCAGAAGTCGGTAGTCAGTATAAAAATCTACGATGCGACTGGCAGATTAGTAAAATCCTTTTCACTGACTACTGACTACTGCGTACTGGGTACTATTGTGTGGGATGGCACTGACGATTTAGGTCGCAGACTTCCTTCTGGTATTTATTTTGTGCGATTGGCGACAGATGCCTTCAAGCAGATTGAGAAGGCGATTTTGTTGAGATGATGGTGTTGAAGGTAGGGCTTTTGGATCCGATAAAATCGTGGTTGGAAATCAGCCCTAAGAATAATAATAAAAAGAGAAATAGAGAAAAACAAATTTTTGAAAAGGAGGTAAAAATGAATAACAAAATCCTAATGTTAATCGGGCTTTGTGCCCTTGGTTTTTTAAACGTTGTTGTAGGAGCAGGGTTTAATAACTCTGCGCGGATATGGAGTGGTGGTGGTTTTTCTTATGGACAAGAAGAGGTTGTAGGTTGGTTGGTTCGGGATAGGGGGTTTGAGCCGAATCTTGGTCAGGTTGTTGATTTTGAAGGAAAGGGTGTTGAGGATGTGCTTTTGCGGGCAAGGGATAATGGTTTTTGGATATTTGTTACGAATAAGGGGATGAGTTATGTTCTTTATGATTCTTCTGCTTATGCCCGGATTGATTTAGAGCTTGTTGGTGCTTGTATTGATAAGGCGAATGTGGTTTATGAGGATGAGGTTGCTGGGTATACGAATTATTATTTGCCCTGTTGTCCTGATGGTATTTTGGGTGTTAAAGCGTATAGGACGGTGCGGATAAGGGGTGTTTATCCTGGTGTGGATTGGGTTTTCAGGTATGTGGGTGGTCGGTTGCATTATGAGTTTGAGCTTAGTGCGGGAGCGGATGTGGGTAGGATAAAGATGAGGGTTAGGTATGCGGATTTAGAGGTAGAGGATGGTAAGAGACTTATTTTTTCCACTCCGCTTGGTAGGTTAGTGGATGGTGAGGTGGTTGGTTTTTCTGGTGGTGATGGTGTTTTGGTTTCGTATGAGGTTGAGGATGGTTTGATTGGGTTTGATGTGGAGGGGTGGTCAAGGAGAGAGAGACTTATAATAGACCCGCCTCTTGCCCGTTTATGGGCAACTTATTATGGAGGAAGTGATTATGAGTATTGCTGGTCAATTCATACCGACGCTGAGGGTAATGTTTTTGTCACTGGATATACCTTATCACCTGATTTTCCGATTCAGAACCCTGGTGGTGGTGCTTATTATCAAGGGATACTCGGTGGAAACTATGATGCCTTTATCCTGAAGTTTAATAACTCTGGTGCGAGGCTGTGGGCAACCTATTATGGTGGTTCAGGCGAGGACTATGGTTATTCCATTACGACAGATAGTTCAGGTAATGTTTTTGTAACTGGATATACCAAGTCAACCGACTTTCCAACTTATGACCCAGGTGGTGGTGCCTATTATCAGGGGACAAATCAGGGTTCGGATGATGCATTCATTTTAAAGTTTAACAACTCGGGTGTGAGAATGTGGGCAACCTATTACGGCGGGAGTAGTTATGATGAAGGTTTTGCTATTTCCACGGATGCGCAGGGGAATATTTTTGTAACCGGCATTACTTATTCGGGTAATTTTCCCACTCAGGACCCTGGTGGTGGTGCTTATTATCAGCCATTTGCTGGTGCCAGTGATGATTTCATTCTGAAATTTGACAATTCTGGTGTGCGATTGTGGGCGACTTGTTACGGAGGTGGTAGTTATGACTATACCCATTCTATTTCCACGGATGGACAAGGAAATATCTTCGTTACTGGATGGACCTGGTCAACAAATTTTCCAACCTATGATCCTGGTGGTGGTGCCTATTATCAAGGGACACACGCAGGTGGTGATTATGATACTTATATTCTGAAGTTTAATAATAATGGGGTGCGTGAATGGGCGACCTATTATGGCGGAAGTGATTATGACGATGGGATATTTATTTCCGCTGGTGATTCAGGTAATGTCTTTTTAACCGGTGAGACCGAGTCATCTGATTTTCCAACCCAGAATCCCGGTGGTGTTGCTTATTATCAGGATTCAATTGGTGGTGATTTTGATGCCTTTATTGTCAAATTTAGCAATGCCGGAGTCAGACAATGGGCAACCTATCTGGGGGGTAGTGCTTATGATGATGGCCGTTCCATCACCACTGATACCGCAGGCAATATCTTTGCAGTCGGTGCTACATATTCGGTGGATTTTCCGACTCGGGACCCCGGTGGTGGTGCTTATTATCAAGGATTTTATGCTGGAAATTCCGATGCCTTTATTCTTATGTTTAAAGACTCTATGGAACTTTATTGGGGGACCTATTATGGTGGTAGTAACCTTGAGATACCGACCTGTATTGATATTGACACTGCGGGTAGCATTTTTATAGTCGGTCATACTAAATCTGGTAATTTTCCAACCTATGACCCGGGTGGTGCCTATTATCAAGGCATATTTGGTGGAGGCAGGGATGCTTTCATCCTAAAGTTTGCTTCCTATGAACAGTCTGGCATTAAGGAAAATGGTAAGGGTTGTCTTACATCTCAACTTTTCTCTTCTTTTTTCCGTGACAATATCTGCTTAAGATTTAATAGCAAACTAAAGGGTGTGGCAGAGGTCAGTATTTTCAATGTTCTTGGTGAGGTTGTTTATAAAAAGAGATTGGCGGTGAGTGGCAGGGATTTAATGATTGGTGGTGAGCGGATAAAGAATCTCGGTCCTGGGGTTTATTTCCTTTCGGTCTTTGTGGGTGATAGGAATATCTGCAGATTAAAGCTTATCAAGTTATAATTTAACTCGGCAGTGAATTAACTTTAAAAAAGCAGGTAGGAGGTAGAGATGAAAAAAGATATTTTTATTATAATGGTTTTTTGTGCCCTTGGGTTTCCCCGGAGTATGGTAGAATATTTTATTTCTGGTGGTTTGGGTGCTTATGAAAAAGAAGAGGTTGTAGGTTGGTTGGTTTGGGATAGGGGTTTTGAGCCGAATCTTGGTCAGGTTGTTGATTTTGAAGGAAAGGGTGTTGAGGATGTGCTTTTGCGGGCAAGGGATAATGGTTTTTGGATATTTGTTACGAATAAGGGGATGAGTTATGTTCTTTATGATTCTTCTGCTTATGCCCGGATTGATTTAGAGCTTGTTGGTGCTTGTATTGATAAGGCGAATGTGGTTTATGAGGATGAGGTTGCTGGGTATACGAATTATTATTTGCCCTGTTGTCCTGATGGTATTTTGGGTGTTAAAGCGTATAGGACGGTGCGGATAAGGGGTGTTTATCCTGGTGTGGATTGGGTTTTCAGGTATGTGGGTGGTCGGTTGCATTATGAGTTTGAGCTTAGTGCGGGAGCGGATGTGGGTAGGATAAAGATGAGGGTTAGGTATGCGGATTTAGAGGTAGAGGATGGTAAGAGACTTATTTTTTCCACTCCGCTTGGTAGGTTAGTGGATGGTGAGGTGGTTGGTTTTTCTGGTGGTGATGGTGTTTTGGTTTCGTATGAGGTTGAGGATGGTTTGATTGGGTTTGATGTGGAGGGGTGGTCAAGGAGAGAGAGACTTATAATAGACCCGCCTCTTGCCCGTTTATGGGCAACTTATTATGGAGGGAATAATTGGGAATCAGCTAACTCTATTGCCACTGATAGTGCAGGAAATATCTTTGTAGTAGGGCAGACCCGGTCAGCCAATTTCCCAACTCAAAATCCTGGGGGAGGTGCTTATTATCAAGGGACAATGGCGGGTAGTTCAAGTGCTTTTATTCTGAAATTTAATAAATTCGGTGTGAGGCAATGGGCAACCTATTATGGCGGAAGTAACTGGGACGCCGGACTTTCCGTTACTACAGATAATTCCGGCAATGTTTTTGTAACAGGATATGCTAGCTCGGCCGATTTTCCTACCTATAACCCTGGTGGTGGTGCCTATTATCAGGGGACAAATCAGGGTTGGGATGACGCATTCATTTTGAAGTTTAGCAACTCGGGTGTGAGAATGTGGGCAACTTATTACGGCGGGGGTCAGACCGACGATGCGTATGCCATTACCACAGATAACTCAGATAATATCTTTGTAGTTGGCTATACCGGGTCGTCAGCAAATTTTCCGCTTTATGACCCTGGTGGCGGTGCCTATTATCAATCTACATTTGGAGGAGGTACTTACGATGCCTTTATTTTAAAGTTTAGCAACTCGGGTGTAAGACAGTGGGCAACATTTTATGGTGGAAACGGTTATGATTATATAGAATTTAATTCTGTCGCTGCCGACCGCTGGAACAATATTTTTATTACTGGTCGGACTACTTCAACCAATCTTCCGCTTTATGACCCTGGTGGCGGTGCCTATTATCAAGGAACATTTGCTGGTCAGTATGACGCCTTTATTTTTAAGTTTACTAATTCAGGCGTAAGGCAGTGGGCAACCTATTATGGCGGAAATGGTTCGGACTATGGTTATGGTGTTACCACTGATTCCTCTGGCAATATTTTGGTTTCTGGAACTACTTATTCAACCAATTTTCCAGTTTATGACCCCGGTGGTAGTGTATATTATCAGGGAACAAATGCCGGTTCTTCCGATGCCTTTATTCTGAAGTTTGATAGGTCTTGTGCGAGGCAGTGGGCAACCTATTACGGTGGGAGTAGTGGAGAATATGGCTATGCCATTACTACAGACCGTTTCAATAATATTTTTGTAGCCGGCTGGACCTATTCAGCCAATTTTCCGGTTTATGACCATGGCGGTGGTGCTTTTTATCAAGGCACAAAGGGATACGGTTGTGATGGTTTTATTTTGGGATTTAGTGCTTCTTGTAAGAGAGGCTGGGCAACTTTTTACGGTGCAGATTCTACAGAACAATTTAATGCCATTGCGACGGATGATTCTGGTAATATATTTATACCAGGTATTACTAATTCACTCAGTTTTCCATGCTATAATCCAGGTGGCGGTGCTTACTATCAGGGAACAATTGCTGGTTCTTATGATGCAGTAATTCTGAAGTTTGAAACCTGCAATGGTGACATGGGTATTGACGAAAAAAATTCTGGAGAGTTAACACCGCAGGTTTGGACTCTTTTCTTCAAAAATAATCTTCACCTAAAATTCAACAGGGAGATAAGGGGCATTGTTGAGGTTAAACTTTTTAATGCATTTGGTGAGGCTGTTTATAAAAAGAGATTGGCGGTGAGTGGCAGGGATTTAATGATTGGTGGTGAGCGGATAAAGAATCTCGGTTCTGGGGTTTATTTCCTTTCGGGAATAGTAGATGATAAATCTATAGTTAATATAAAACTCATCAAGTTATAGCAGTGCTCACCGATAAAGGAGTGTTGGTGAGTTTATGGTGAATAGATTGATTATCCTTGACAATGGTTCACAAAGTGGATATTATAACTTAAGGAGTAATTATGTTTTATAAGGTTAGGTTGCATTGTTTGTTAATGGTTATATTATCGGTGTCTCTGGTCTTTTCAGCACCGATATGGTCAAATTGGAAATATAACCGCCAGTTGACCGGACGGTGTCCTTATTATGGTCCTGTAAATCCTCAACTACTTTGGACATTTCCAACTGGAGATACTTTTAAGATTACCTCTGCAGCACCGGTGATCGGTCAAGATGGAACAATCTATTTTGCCAGTCCGGATAGTTTTATCTTTGCGGTCAGGAGTAATGGAACTGAAAAATGGCGCTATAAAATAGGCGGTTGTGTTCCAGGCTGGGGACCGGCAATTGACCAGAATGGCAGAATTTATTTTAAGACCACTGACTGTAGTGTGGTAGCAATTGATGATTCAGTGACCTATGCAAAATTGGTTTGGAAGAGAACCTTCTATTCCAGTTATAATCCAGGTTTTAATGGATTATGTCCAGTAGTCCTGGGCGCTGATAAGACCATTTACGCTCGTTTTAAGGATTCATTGTTTGCAATTGATAGTCTTGGTAATAGAAAATGGGCGTTTTTTACTCCCGGAATGAGTGATGGATTTCCACCTGCAATATCACCCGATGGTTCGTTCTTATATTTTGAATCTTGTCTGGAGGCCAACCCAAGTGCGCCCAATTATATAATAAAATTAAATATCAATGGCGGGTTGGTGTGGAACTATTATATTGGTCTTATACCCTTCAGTTTAACCTGGGGTAGCCCGGCTATCGGGTCTGATGGTGCTATCTATTTTGCAAGCGCCAGGAGTCCTGGATTTCTCTATGCGATAAACCCCGACGGGACTACTAAATGGCCCCCAGTATCTAATGGAGACTTCTACTATATGACTGCATCACTTGGGAAAAATGATACAATATGGATTATGACCTTTGGGAAAAGGCCTACTTATTATAAATTTGCACCGGATAATGGTTCAATAACTTTTCGGGATTCAATTACCTACAGTCCCAGTCGCTCTAATATCTATAATTCATTCACGATTGATTCACTGGGCAGGGCATTTATAGCATTGCTTGATTCAGGTACATATTATACCACTTTATACGCCCTTGAGCCCAATGGAACTATTAAATGGACATACACAATAACCGAACCAAGAAGTTACCGAACATTTCCCGCTCTGGCTCCGGGCAGATTTTATATTATTGCGGGCACCAAGTTGTATGCATTTCAGGCAGAGGAAGGAATTTCCTGGGGGAAATCTAAGGGTGAGTTATCTCCTTGTGAGTTTGAGATAATGCCCAACCCTTTTCAAAAGAGGACCAGGATTATGATTGGTGCTTTATCGGACAAAGTGATGATATATGATGTAAGTGGCAGGCTGGTTAGGAGTTTGTTGGCAAATAGTGAGAATGGTTATTTTAGAGATTTGGTCTGGGATGGTGTGGATGATTTTGGTCACGAATTACCGTCTGGCGTATATTTTGTGCATTTAGAGGCAAATAGCCAAAGCAATATGAAAAAGATTGTGAAGTTGAAATAGAAGAAAAGAGGGATAAAAATTTTAGTGGTGCCGATTTATGTGGTATATAAATTTAATCAGCAATTAACCGGGCGAAGGCGAGTTATCTTGTAATACAATACCTTTTTCCCTCATATCTGGGCAGGGAAGAAGAGTCTTCAACAATATCAATTATTTCTCCACCGTGGGATTTAATAAATTCATTAAGTATTTTAGGGTCAATACAATACATATCCTTGATTGCCCAAGTTTTATATCTTATCTTTTTATAAACTCTGCGGATACCCTGAGGAATGAGATAATTTAATGCCCTCCTAAATTTATTCTCAAAGCCAATAATTCTGGTTGTAACCTGAAAGATTATTAAACCTCCGGTCTTTAGGACTCTGATAAATTCTTTTATATAGCCCAGGGTAAATCGGGGCTCTAAGTGTTGAAAGACAATATTGGAATAGATAAAATCAAATGTCTCATCAGGAAAGATTTTTAAATCCGATTCACAATTTAATATATATTTACACCGCTGAGGATATTTATTATATCTATTTGCAAGTTGTAGCATATATGAAGAGATATCAACACCGATGCATTCATTAAAATATTCACAAAGCGCCTGAGTTAGACGACCAACCCCGCAACCGAAATCCAGTGCCTTATCTTTTTTTATATTTATATCAAGGCCCTGGATATAGTTCATTATGGCTTTGATTTCATTCCGACCCGTGGCAAATAACTCTTCTATTTTCCAACGGTTATCTTTTTTTTCAGGAATGGGCAGGATAGCCCAGAGCGGGTCCTTTTTGGCAAACTCGTCCCAGTTTTTTTGGACTTTTTTTAAACTCTCAGGCAATTTTGATTTTTATCATTTAATTTCAAAGGTGCCGAACTCCTCGGGTTTTGTTTCCCTCAGGCGTCGTTTAATTTCGTCCTCAGTTTTATCACCTTTTAATACAAGTCCATTTTTATTCATTATCTCTTCGCTTACATAGATTGTAGCATTGCACCTGAGTGCCAGAGCAATTGAATCTGAGGGACGGGCATCAATCCCGAAAAGTTTTCCATCACTTTCCAAATAGATTTTTGCAAAGTAGGTTTCATCCTTTAAATCACAGATTACAATCTTTACGATTTTACCCTGAAATGCATCAATAACGAGTTTCAAAAGGTCATGGGTTAATGGACGGGGTGGTTTAATGCCCTCAAGGGAAACGGCGATTGCTATTGCCTCATTATCACCAATCCATATTGGCAATGTCCTTTCCCCATGTTTTTCTTTTAATAGCACGACATAGTTGTGCCACTGCTGGTCTTCAACCACTCCGCTAACAAAAACTTCTAAGATTTTCCCTCCTCAAGAACAATTAGTTTAAAGACTGCATTTATATTTTCTCCGAGATGGACATTTATTTCATATATTCCCGGATGCTTTATTGGTTCTTCCAGAAGAATGTTCCTTTTGTCAATTTCAATACCCTGGATTTTCAATAAATCAGAGATGTCGGCGGATGTAATACTACCGAATGATTTGCCATCAATGCCGGTCTTAATTGATGTGGTGATATTGAGCCCATTTATTCTCTCCGCAATAGTCATACCCATTTTTCTCTTTTTTTCAATCTGCTGGGAAAATTTTTCGGTTATTTTTTTTAGACCCCTTAAGTTACCATCAGTTGCCGGAATCGCCAATTTTTTAGGAAATAGAAAATTTCGGGCAAATCCATTCTTCACCTCAACAATCTCAAACTTTTTGCCCAGTTTTTCAACATCCTTTTGTAAAATCACTCGCATTTTATTATTTCAACTCGTAGGGTAAAAGGGCAATCTCTCTTGCCCTTTTTATTGCGGCCGCGAGTTTTCTTTGATGAAAGGCGCATAAACCCGTGAAACGAGCCGGCAAAATTTTACCCCGCTCATTTATAAACCCCTTGAGTAGGGAGGTATCTTTATAATCTATTGTCCTGACATTATTCTCGCAGAGTCGACACTTTTTCATATTTCCTCTTTAAAATGGTGTATCAACAATTTCTTCTTCCTTATCTGGTTCAGCATCAACATTTTCGGATTGTCCGGCCTCAGCAGGGGCATCTAAGAATTGAATGCGTCGGGCAACAATTTCAATCGCCGACCTCTTCTCACCCTGATTTGATTCCCACTGTCTTGAGCGCAATCTTCCCTCAATTAGGACTGCGCTTCCCTTTTTTAGAAAATCATTGGCGAGTTCAGCCTGACGCCGCCAGGCAACAACATTGATAAAGAGTGTTTCTTCCTGATTTTCGCCCGTCTCACGATTCTTAAAACGTCTCGTTGTTGCAACCCGGAAATCACAGACCGGTGCACCTTTCTGGGTGTACCGCAGTTCGGGGTCGGCAACCAAACGGCCGATGAGTTGGACGGAATTCAGATAACCCAAGCGAAGTTGACTCATCTTTGCTCCTTAATTCATTTCTGGATTTTAAAGAAAATAAACCTCAATATGTTCCCTTTATGCTTTAAACCATCCTTTATCTTTCCGATTGCTGCTGGAGGACATTCAAATTGAAAATTTACATAATAACCAGAATTCTCCTTTTTTACCGGATAGGCAAGGGTCTTCTTACCAATAATCTCGTATTTTACATTGCCTTCGCCGTTTTCTTTTATCAATTTTTCAACCATCTGTATCTCTTGTTGCAAATTCTCCTCATCCAGAGATGGATGAAATATAAACATTCCTTCGTAATTTCTCATCATAGGACTTTGTGCCTTTTTAATACTTCAACCGGGGAGGTTTTGTTATAAACCAGTCCCCAGTATTCTTGAGGCAGGTCAAGGGCAATGGCGGAAACCTGACTGAAATAGAAAATGGGAATCGGTTGATGGTCGGGATGAGTTTCCATCATCTTTTTCTGAAAGTTATCAAGGTTATAATGGCATAAAGGGCAGGATGTAATCAATGCCTCGGCACCATTTTCCCGGGCATTTTTTAGAATCTTATACGAGGCATCAATCGCAGCATCAGGAGAATTTATTATTAGATATGAACCACAGCACTCAACTTTAAGGGGAAAACTGACTGGATTTGCTCCAATGAGTGAAACAAATTCTTCAATAATTGTGGGTGCCTCCGGGTCGTCAAATTGCATCTCCTGCTTTGGTCTCAAGAGATAACATCCATAATAGCATCCCAGATTCAACCCTTTCAATTCCTGTTTTACCGCATTCTTAAATAAATTTTTATTCTCTTTGATAAATTCAAATGGATGGAGAATCTTCATTTTTCCGTCATATGATTCGCCAAGATGTTCATTGATTATCTTGAGGACTTCAGAATCCTGATTTAAGATATAATTTGCCCGCTTTAATGTGTTGTAGCAGATAGAACAGGGAACGAGGCATACACCATTTTCCTTTTGCGCCCGGGCAAGAATTCTTAAGGGTGCAATCAGCGACATACGATTATCCATAGTGAGATTGAAAGTCGTGCCACAGCAATACCAGTTTGGCAATTCATAAAGTTCCACATCAACCGCACCGAAGACCGCCTTTAAGGAATCATTAAGCGGTTTTGCCTTTGTATAAAGGTCACAACCAGGATAATATGGTATCTTCATATATTTAAGAGTATTTTAATAGTGCACTCATCAGAACAAGGGGATGGGCATCAAGGAGAACATCCTGAGGAATTTTATCCACATCAAGAATCTGCTCTTTAGACCTTAGATGGAATGTGCGGATACCTTCCATAATTCTCGGAATATCCACTCCTCTTGGACAGCGCGTCTGACAAACAAGGCAGGATGCACAAAACCAGGGGCCATTTGCCTTAAGGACCTCTTCCTTGAGACCCAACTGGATATATCTGATCAACCTGTTTGGTGGCTCATCCATATATTCCGCAAAAGGACACCCGGCAGTGCACCGACCGCATTGATAACAATCGCTTATCCTCTGATTTGTCATCTCAGCCAGCCGGTTTATGAATTCACCATCTCTTTTTAATTGTCTCATAATTTTGATTATATCCAAAAATTTAAAAAAGTCAATAGTGCTTCAACACCAGACTGAAACTTTTCAGGCAGAATGAAACAAGGTCAGAATGAAAATCAAAATTTATCTTTGGTATGAGGAGTTGAACCCAGAATCTATTCTTCTTTACAAATGTAAATAGTTTTTCAATCGCCTCATCGCTTAAGTTTTTAGAAACCATCCTCAACTTCTTTCCAATTTCAAATTCAGGTAAGAGGACACTTCGCCAGGTCATCTCATAATCTTCAAGATTTCCATCCCCATTTAATGTTTTACACAATTTGTCCACCGCGATTTCTGAACATAAAAGACCAAAGAAAAGCCCACCGCCAGTTGTGGTCTTTACCTGGCCCGCCGCCTCACCCACCGCAATGATTCTGCCCTTCACACTCTTCTTTATGGGACCGTTGGCAATCAACTTCATCTTTAATTCTTTAACCACACAATCACTAACCCTGCCATCCACTCTTTCTTTAAGCAACCTCTTTAAACATTCTATGCCACGATTTTCCACAATCACACCAACCCGTGTTCTCCCTTTTCCGGATGGGATTATCCAGCCAAAAGAACCAGGGGCAAATTTCTGGCCAAGATGGATTTCTATTTTTGAATTTTGAGAAGATAATGGGATTTCAACCTGGGCACCGTGGAAAAATTTTTCTGGTTTACCCATTCCAATTCTATTTTGTAATTTATAATCAACACCCGTAGCAAGGACAACCGATTTTGCGTAAAAGTCTCCATTATCAAAATATATTCGGTAATGTCTCTTTTCTTCTTCAATTCTCTTCACCATTTTAGAAAGATACATCTCAACCCCGAATTTTCGCGCAAGGGTAGCAAGATTTTTATCAAAAATTTTACGGTCAACCACATAGGCGAATACATCGGGATGAATATACTCAAGTCTCTGACCAAATGGAGAAATGAATGTAAAGGAATCAATCCGAGAGAGAATTGATTCTGCAGGCAGGTCATATCTCTTGAATGCTTCTTTACTTATTACCCCGGCACAGACGATGTCCTCTCCGATCTGATTTTTCTTTTCCACCACCACGACATCAAATCCTTTATCCGCCAGTTGATATGCAGTATAGGTGCCGATTGGTCCACCACCGACAATTAAAACATCCCAGCATTTTTTAGCCATTTTTTATTTTATCTAATCCATATAAAAAGTCAATCCTCAATTTATTGTGGACCTAACAGATATATTGCGGGATTTATGAGGTATTTCTGGGGATAAACGGGTCTTAAAATAGAGATATTTTTCTCAAGTGAGAGGTCAATAATCGGTCCATCAATGCTTTTTTTATTCCTGTCCCGAACAATCTTGACTATCGGCAAATCAATATGAGCGGGATTTTGCCTTACCACCAGGCAAATTTCCCCGGTATCTAATTCCAGACAGGAAGAAATTGGATATAAACCCATAAGTTGTGTAAATATCTTAACAAGAATCGGGTCAAAAAATTTGCCGGCCTTGGACCAGAGAACTCTGATCGCAATCGCCGGCAAGTAAGGTAAAGGTTGATAGGGCCTTGATGTTGTCATTGCATCATAGGCATCACAAATTCTTACGATTCGGGCGAATAGTATGGGACGGCGCTGATTTTTTTCATCTTCAGGATACCCTGTTCCGTCATAGTTCCAGTGATGCTGATAGGCAGTTATCAGGGCATTTATTGACACATCGTCAAGCCCTCTGGTTTTAATAATCTGGGCAACGCTGTAAGGGGAATGAAGTTTGAGAAGTTCCCATTCCTCACTGGTCAGGGGTAGATTTTTATAGAGTAGTTCCTTGGAGAGTTGAACCTTTCCAATGTCGTGAAGCAGGCCGGCAGTTCCCAATTTAACCAACTCTCTCTTTTTTAAGTCCAAACGTTGTCCGATTGCCAGAGATAGCACACCCACATTCAGTGAATGATTATATGTATATTCATCAAAATTTTTTATTGTAGTAAGCGCAATCAGTCCAAATTCGTCCTGAGAAAGGGTATCAATAAGCATATAAATAACCCTTCGGAATTTTCTTGTGTCCACATCCTGTCTTGTCCAGAGCCCGTGGATTAAACTTCTGGTTACCTTTAAGGACTTAAAATATGTCTTTTTTATCTGTTCTCCATCTTTTAAAAATTCGGGGATTTCTTCCTGGTCCAGAGAATGCTCAACCTGGATTGCGTTGTAATTTCCTAAAATAAATTCTTTTGCAAATGAATCTTTATCACCCTTTAAAATTGAGGCGAATCTGATGATTTCCTCAATCCTCAGTCCGGGCAAAAAGGTAATAGATTTTATCCTTAACTTTTTTAAAATTTCCTCAATAAACTGAAGACTGGCATACCCCTCAATTTCAAACCGCATCCTCGTTTTGTTAAAGAAGATGTAATCCCGATAGCGGAGGATTTCAATCGGGCCGAAGTCATCAAAGAGATGATTGAGATATTCAACAATTTTGCCAGCAAGATTTAGTACCACATCATTGTTCGGTTCATAGACCCAGGTTGATTTGATCAGGGCATAAAGAAGGGAAATGAATTGTTTTCCTGTCTTATGGCTATTCATTGCTGTATCAATTTCAATGCCTGTTCGCAGGCGGTTTTAATATCACGATTTCGTTTTCTTGCACCGGTTTTGAGAATCTTCAATGCATCCTCATCCGAAATCTGAGCAAGTGCCTGGGCAGATAATCTCCGGATAATCTGATACCTTTTCCTTCCAAAGAGGACCCACTTAAAAAGCATTTTTTCCAAGTCTTTTATAAGTTTTTTATCGCCATTTGCCACAAGACAGTTGAAATATTCCTTCTGCTCGGGCAATTCTATTTCAAAAAAACTGCTTTTCTTTATTTTCTCAAGGATTTTATTATAAACCCTGGGATATCTGTGCTGGGTTAATGTCTGCAATGCCTTAATTCTGACCCTGGGACTTGGGTCATCAATAAATTGAGGAATCAATTTTATTTCACCAATTTCTGCCACCGTTTGAATAACTGCGATCCTGATATCTTCCTCGGGGTGAAAGAAAAATTCCTGAAGATGGAGAATTGCCTCTTTTCTCTTCATCATCCCCAGGATTAAAATTGCATTTGTAACAACCTTTAAATTGGAATTTTTTAAAGACCCAAGCACCGGCTCAATGTCATCCTGACAGATATAGGCAAGCCGCGCCCTGAGTAAATCAGCCCTCTCCCTTTTTGCGACTGCCGTTATCATCTTTAAAAAATGGGGGACGCTTCTTTTGGGAAAAAAGCCCACAAAGGCAACAAAATCATTAAAGGTACGGTCACTTATGGTATTAACAAAATTTGCAAAACTGATTATTGTGATTTCATTCTCAAATCTCTGTAGCACATTTATCTCGGGATAATCTTTCAGTCGCTCAACAATCCTTGAGGCATTATTAAAATCCTGTTTATTAATACATAATTCTAAGATTTCAATAAGGCTCTCAATAACTAAAGGCGAAGGTTCTGTTTTTAGAATATTCGTCAGGGTATTGATTGCCATTCCTATCAGAGGTCTTTTTTCTGATTCAACAATCTCAGTCTTTATAAGCTTCAACTCCTCGGCACTAATTTCAGGATTGACCGGTTCAGCGAGATCAATTGCCTCTTTTTTGAGAATCTCGTAGAATCTCTCTTCGTAATCTATATTATTAAATTCAGGCATTTCGGGAATCTTATATCCCAAATCTTCTTCCTCTTCCTCTACCACATAAAAGTTAATATGGCTCAAGTCACACTCCCATAAATTCAGGGCAATATCCTGTTCCTTTGCGGAACGGCTGATTGTCTCTAAAAATATCATAAACTCATCAGAATTGAGGCCATCAATAAAGTTAATTTCTCTTATTCCATCCCGAAACAGTCTGAATGCAATACTCAAATCTTTTTCTCTCTCCTCGTAGATTATTTGACCTGCGTAATGGATTGTGAACCGCTCTATCTGCAGGGTTAAATTATGGTTTTCTCTAAGAAATGATACAAGACTCTGGTAACAGGGTGTATAAAAATTTAGGAAGGTAGGATGGGAGGTGCCGTATATTTGCGCCGCCTTGATTGTCTTGGTAAACAGAGGTGCAAATTCTTCAATGTTCCCTTTCACATAAAAATTATATTTAAATCTCAAACTGCGTCAAGGGTTGACTTTTTCTTTTCCGTGGATATAATTATCTATGAAGAATATCGCAGTTTTGGCATCCGGACGTGGTTCAAACCTTGAGGCAATAATAAAAAATATTGAAAATGGAACCTGCCAGGCAAATCTTGTAATAGTCATCAGCGACAATCCAGATGCCCGAGCCCTAAAGATTGCAAGGCAACATAATATAAAGGCATTATATCTTGACCCCGGACCCAAAAAGACCTACCTCTTGCCAGAATACGAAGAAAATTATGTGCAGGTATTAAAAGAGCATAATACTGACCTTGTCTGTCTTGCTGGTTTTATGCGGATCATTAAAAAGCCCTTGCTTACCGCCTTTGCCGGCAGGATATTGAATATTCATCCATCTTTGCTGCCAGCCTTCCCCGGACTCGATGTTCAAAGAAAGGCACTTGAATATGGGGTGAAATTCTCCGGTTGCACGGTCCATTTTGTTGATGAAACTGTTGATGGGGGACCGATAATTGCCCAGGCAGTTGTTCCGGTTCTTGATAATGATACTCCAGAAACACTTGCCGAAAGAATTCTAAAAGAAGAACATAGAATCTATACCGAGGCAATCAATTTGGTTCTCTCCGGCAAATACCGAATTGTTGGTCGCAGGGTGATTAGAGAATAATTGTGTTAAAACGATTCGGCATTATCAATAACAAAATTATTGAGACCGGGCAAGAAACTGCCTGTATCCATTATTATATAAATCCTGACGAAAATGAAAAGAACCTTCTGCTTGAAAAATACAAGATTGATGAACATACCCTGAACTCTGCCCTTGACCCGAATGAACTTGCCCGTTTAGAATTTGAACCCGAGCACATTGCTATTATCTTGAAACGGCCCAAGAAGTATGAGGCACGGGACCAATTGCTTTTCAAGGTTCCCACAGTTGGTATTTTTCTCTTTAAAAATTTAATGATTATTGTCTCTTCAGAAGAAATTACATTATTTGATGGAAAATTGTTTTTTAGTGTCTCTAATTTAACCGAACTTTTACTCAAGATGATTTACCGCTCAATCCACCATTTTGTTGACCACTTAAAGGTTATCAATCTCATCACGGATGAACTGGAGCAGAAGATAAATCGCTCAATGGAGAATCGTTATCTGATAAGTATGTTTTCCCTTGAAAAAAGTCTGGTCTATTATCTTGATGCAATTCATTCTAATAGTGTGTTGATTGAAAAGATAAAACATAATGCCCAAAAATTTGAATTGAGCCCTGAACTTTTAGAACTTCTTGATGATATTACAATTGAAAATAATCAATGCTATGAGCAGGCACAAAACTATTCGGAAATTCTTGCCAGTTTAATGGATGCCCGGGCATCAATCGTAAGCAATAACTTAAATATCCTTATTAAGGTTCTGAATATTATTACAATTCTCCTGATGGTGCCGACAATGGTTGTTTCAATCTTTTCAATGAATGTTCCATTACCCCTCCAGGGACATCCTTATGCCTTCTGGATAATCCTCGGTCTTTCTGGTTTGAGTGTAATAATCGTGATTTTTATCTGGTGGCGCTTAAGGCTATGATAGTTCCCAATCCAGCGATAAAATCGCTGGTCTTTCTTGCTACTACCAAATTAAAAAGGGCTAAAGGGTGACAAGAATGGGTAAAGAGGGCACAAGAAAGGGTAAATAAGGGTAAAGAGGGGAAATTCGTGAAACGTGAAATGTGAAACGGAAAAAGGCTCAAGAAGGGTAAACAGGGGTAAAGAAGGGTAAAAAGGGGGAATTTCGTGGAATGTTTACCATGAGCCATAAAAGTAAGAGGATACGGACTTCGTAAATGTAAAACAATAGACATTTTGTGGAGGGCGGTTAGCTCAGCTGGTTAGAGCGTCGGTCTCACATACCGAAGGCCACTGGTTCAAGTCCAGTACCGCCCATCTTTCTTTCCAAACTATTTGGAATATTTTACTGTATAGGAATTTGAAAAATTCCTATACAGCAGATAAGGAAAATTTCATTATAGAAAAGAAATGGACAAGATACATCAGGAGTAGATGAAATGCTAAAGGGAGTGCACAAAGTCAAGGTTAATTGCTATTCGGGGGTTTCAAGGGAACTCCCCTGATGTATCTTGAGGTATTGGAATTTCAATAATTCCAATACCTTGGATTCAAACGGATAAAAATGGATTAAAACAGAAAAAATTCCCTCTCAACTCTGTCCTTTCCCCGCCACAAAGATTGGCGGCGAGAGGATTAAGGTGAGGGGCAGGGTTTCAGGGGTGAAACCCCTGATTATGTTCAGGTATAGGAATTTGAAAAGTCTAAAAAATACTAAATCCGAAATTCTAAACAAATTCAAAATCCGAAACTTGTCTTGAACTTGTTTCAGGATTTCAATGGTTTAAAAATTGTTTGGATTTTTGGTTATTAGGATTTGGGGATATTTTAGGATTTGGAATTTAGGATTTAACCGAGCAAAGCGAGGTTATCTTAAGAATGTAGTATTTAGTTCACCACGAAAAATTGGCGGATTGTATTGAAATCAAAGGAAACTTTTTGTTTCAATTCGTTTAAGACACAAAGTAAAAAAGGGGTCGGCATTGCCGACCCCAATTAATGGATTATTTGATTTCCACTTCAATTTCTTTCGTCTTCATTGATTCAGGCTTTGGCAAGGTCACAGTGAGGACACCATCTTTGTATGATGCCTTGACTTTGTCTCTGTCAACTCCTTCAGGTAGCGGAATGGTCCGACAGAAACTTCCGTAGTAGCGTTCAATCCGATGATAGTGTTTATCCTTGGTTTCGCTTTCTTTCTTCTTCTCACCACTGATAGTGAGGATGTTATCCGTAATACTAATCTTCAAATCCTCTTTCTTAATACCCGGAATCTCAGCCTTTATTTCCAGATTCCCGTCATTCTCCACAACATCCACAGCCGGATACCAGTTTCCATCAAAGGTTAACTTAAATCGGTCAAATAGACTATCCATCAAGGCATCAAAGTCGTCCTCTAACCTTGCCAGATTCCTGAATGGTTCCCAGATTTTAAGTGCGCGGTTCAACATACTCTATCACCTCCTTTTTCTAACCTTTAGACAAAATGGGGTTAAAAAGGTTTATTATTTACCCGAATCCAGCGATACTGGAATCTAAAGTAGCGAGAAGCAAGTAGCGAGAAAAAATCCAGTGATTCTATCGCTGGTTCAGGTATTTTAATTTCTGATTTATCCGAGCGAATGCGAGGATTATCTTCTAATTACAGCCTCGGGCTGGGAACCAACTGAGATATAATTTACTTTTAATCCTGTATAATGTTCAATTATTTTTATATATTCTTTAACCTCGCCCGGTAATTCATCAAAATTGCGCATCTGGGATATATCTTCTTCAAACCCCGGTATCTCCTCATATACAGGAATTAATTCCTCCGCAATGAAGGGGTCAAATTCTTTTGCATTTGTATAACCAACTGCAACTTTAATCTTCTCAAATCCCTGCAAGACATCCAGTTTTGTGAGGAACAATTCTTTAGTTCCGGTCAATCTTGCTGCATATCTTACGATTGAGGCATCAAATGGTCCACATCTCCTGGGACGGCCGGTTGTTGAGCCATATTCATTTCCCGCCTTTCTCAATTGCTCGCCAATTTCACCTTTGTCTTCGGTTGGGAAAGGACCGTTTCCCACCCTGGTTGTATACGCCTTGGCAACGCCGATTACCCGTCCTATGGAGGCAGGGGGAATACCAAGTCCGATATAGGCACCGCCGGTAATTGTATGCGATGAAGTAACATAAGGGTAGGTTCCAAAGTCCACATCCAACAGGACACCCTGGGCACCTTCAAAGATAATTTTTTTGTTATCTCTGATTGCCTGATTGAGAAAATTTGATTCATCAATGACATAAGGTTTCAGTTTTTCTCCATATTCAATAAATCTTTCAAATACCTCATCATCAGAGATTGGCTCTGCCCGATAGATATCCATCAAAATAACATTTTTTCGTGAAACATTCGCCCGCAGTTTTTTTTCAAAAATTTCTGGATAGAATAGGTCACCAATCCTTATTCCAATTCGGGCGTATTTATCTTCGTATGCTACGCCAATCCCCTTCTTTGTCGTGCCTATACCCTGAGTTGTTTCTTCTTTTATTTTATCCAATAGAATATGGTAGGGCATAATCAAATGGCAGAACTTTGAAATTTTTATCCGCTCAGTAATGTCTTCTTTATATCTTTTTAAATTTTCAATCTCTTCAAAAAATATCGCCGGGTCAAATACACAACCCGCACCAATAATGCCGATGATATTTTTATTTAAGACCCCGCTCGGGATCTGGTGAAAAACAAATTTTTCCTCGCCCCGCCAGACCGTATGCCCGGCATTTGGGCCTCCCTGAAAACGACAGTTTATATCAAACCCTTGGGCAAGATAGTCCACAACCTTGCCCTTGCCTTCATCGCCCCATTGGAGTCCGACAATTGCAATATTCACGAATAATAATATCTACTTTAAAAATAAAGTCAATGGGGTTAATTGGAAAGCCTTCTTGACTTAGAAAGAAAAAAGAATATACTACTCTAATGTTTTTTTATGGCGGTTATCCTTTCAAAAGGGAAATAGAAGAAAGGGAGATTGAGATAATGCCCACTCCCAAAATTGTCTATATCCATTTTTCTCAACACCAGGGAAGACCGGCCCAGCCCATTGTCAGGGTTGGCGAGAAAGTCAAAATTGGCACAAAACTTGGTGAACCAGATGGAGAATTCTCAGCCAGTATCCATTCCAGTGTTGCCGGTCGGATTGTCTCAATTGAGGAGTATCCCCATCCAGTTTTGGGCAAAGATTTATGTTGTATAATTGAATCTTCAGAAGATGAATGGCAAGAGGATATAAGAGAGATTAGAAATTATGAAAATTTAACAAGGAAAGAGTTGGTTGAAATCATAAGAGATAAGGGGATTGTTGGACTTGGTGGTGGAATGTTTCCAACCCACATAAAGATTTCTCCACCACCTGATAAAAGGATGGAACTTTTGATAATCAATGGCTGTGAGTCAGAACCGCTACTTGCCTCCGATTATCGCCTGATGATGGATTTTCCCGAGGGAATTGTTGAAGGGGCAAAAATCTATCAGAAAATTTTAGGGGCAAATAGACTAATCCTGGCAATTCAGAAAGGAAAGAGCGAGGTCAAAGATAGACTGAAGAAAGAAGGAATTGAGGTTGTGGTTCTTAAAAACTACTTTCCTATGGGTGCAGAGAAGTTGTTGATCAAAACAATAACGAAGCGCGAGATTCCCCAGAATCTTTTGCCCTGGGATATTGGATGTATTGTGCTGAATGTTGCAACCTGTTATGCCGGCTACCAGGCAGTAAAATTTAATAAACCCTTAATTGAGAGGGTCATCACCGTTGCCGGGGATGGCGTCTGCCAAAGTAAGATTCTTCGGGTAAAAATTGGCACGCGCATAAAAGAGATAATTGACTACTGTGGGGGATATAAGGAGAGAGTAAATAAAATTGTGATGGGTGGACCAATGACCGGGATTTCCCAGTTTACTGATTCAGTGCCGATAATCAAAGGAATATCAGGGCTTATTATCCTTTCAAGGATTTTTCAGGCTTCGCAAAGGGTATGTGTTAGGTGTGGAAGTTGTGTTGACTCTTGTCCGATGGGACTCTTGCCCGTAGAAATCTATAAGGCATTGATGGCAAAAGACATTGAAAAGGCAAAGGATTTAGGGGTTTTAACCTGTCTGGAGTGTGGTCTCTGCACCTATTACTGTCCCTCACACATTCCTTTAGTTCACTATTTTAAACTTGCAAGATATAAATTGAGAAGAATTCAATCACAAATTTATGAATAAAGTAAAAAAATTACTGATTGTATCATCATCCCCCCATATTCACAGCCAGAAAAGTGTAGAAAAGGCGATGAATCTGGTAAAAATTGCCCTTCTACCCCAACTCATTTACAGTTTTTTAACTTTTGGGATAAGGGCTCTAATTGTTGTGCTTTTATCAGTGCTCTCGGCAATATTTTTTGAATTTATAATCCAGTATATTCTCAGCAAAGAAATTACAATCACCGATGGTAGTGCAGGGCTCACCGGTCTATTGCTTGCCTTCACCCTGCCACCGGGTGTTCCATTCTGGATACCAATTTTGGGCTCGGCATTCTCAATTATTGTTGTAAAACAACTTTTCGGTGGAATTGGCTGCAACATCTTCAATCCCGCCCTTGCCGGTCGGGCATTTTTGACCATCTTCTTTCCGGCGATAATGTCTACCGCCTGGATAAAACCCGTATTAGGAACCTTATCAGGGATTGATACAATTACCAGTGCGACACCGCTAACAGTCTTGAAGAATCCAGAGGTCTATGGAAACCCGGAAGTTATTCTGAATTTGCTGGGTAATAGAAAAACGATCTTTACCCTGTTTTTGGGAAATGTCGGTGGTTCAATTGGTGAAACTTCAAGCCTTCTCATTTTAATAGGGGGAATTTTTTTGTTATTGAATAGCCTGACTGATTATCGGATTGTAATTGGTTATACGGGAAGTTTTTTAATTTTGGTTTTTTTGTTTGAAAGAAGAATAAATCCTCTATTCCACCTCTTTTCTGGAGGACTCCTTTTAGGGATTTTCTTTATGGCAACCGACTGGGTGACAAGCCCGGTTACAAAAATGGGGAGATGGATATTCGGTGCAGGATGCGGGATTTTAACTATAGTCTTCAGACTCTGGACAAAACACCCTGAGGGGGTCTGTTTCGCAATCCTTTTGATGAATCTTATCACCCCGCTCATTGACCAGGTAACAAAACCAAGGATTTATGGAACAAAGAGGTCTTTTGGATGGGAGAAAATTTCTTTGAATTATTTATGGGAGGTGCCTATGTTAAAAAGGAGTATTTTCCATAAGATATTTGTTGTCCTATTCACCGCCTCTATCATCTATCATCTGGCAATTCCCCATTTGGTAATTGCACAGAAAAAGGGGGAGGTCAGAAATCTTAAAGGTGTAATTGATGCCACCCAATTTCCTCCAGTGGTGCCCGAGACACTCTGGCTGGCGCTTGACTCTTTAAATAATCTTAAGGGCATTGTCTTCAAATCGTATCCGAATGGCTATGGCGGCGCCATCCCAATCACCGCGGGCGTTGATACCCAGGGTAGAATCACCGGAATATCAATTGGCGGAGAAGAAGAGGGATTCAATGAGACCGAGGGACTGGGGTCAAGGGTAAGGGAACCATCTTTTACAAAGCAGTTTATCGGGAAATCAGCAATGGAGATAAACTTAAAAAAAGATGGCGGCGAGATTGATGCGATAACCGGCGCAACCATTTCCTCCTCAGCAGTTTGTAAAGGAATAAGGGAATCAATGAAAAGTTACGCAATTTACCTTACTTACGCCGAGGCAATGAAATTCATCGTCTTTCCCGGGGCAATGAAATTCTTTTCCATAATCAAGGATACCCTCTGGTATGCAGTATCTAATTATGATACACTCGGTATTGTCTTTTATGGAAAAGTAATAGATGGAAATGATACAGTAAAATTTATTGCCGGATTTGACAAAAATGAGAAAATAACAGGACTGAAGATTATATTTCCCCAAGAGGAGACCGATATTAAAAAAAGAATAATGGATAAGGTTAAAAATTATACAAAAATTTATAAAAGATATCTTGAATAGAAAAAGATGCTATTAAAGAACCAGTTAAATAAAGAACAGTTGAATGCGGTGCAGATTGACAGGGGTCCAATTTTGATACTGGCTGGTGCCGGAAGCGGCAAAACCACAGTCATAACCCATAGAATCTATTATTTGATAAAAGAAAAAAATGTTAATCCCTTAAATATCCTCGCGGTAACATTCACAAACAAGGCGGCCGATGAGATGAAATCAAGAATCTATTACCTTCTAAACAATCAAGACCCGGAAATCTGGATAAGAACCTACCATTCCACCTGTGCGAAAATTTTAAGGGGTGCTTCAGAACTGATTGATATCCCAAGAAATTTTACAATCTATGACGAATATGACCAGATTTCTCTAATCCGGGAGGTTTTAAAGGAACTGAACATCAACGCTATTGAATTAAAACCGGATTACATATTACGAATGATAAACCGCGCCAAGGAAAACCTTATTTCTCCTGAGGAATATGATGGCCCGCCCCTGATTAAGACTGTTTATAAACTGTATAATCATCGTCTGAGAGAGTATAATGCACTTGATTTTGATGACCTCATCTACAAGACGATAGAATTGTTCAAGAAAGATAAAGAGACCCTTGAATATTACCAGAATCGTTTCCAGTTCATCCTTGTTGATGAATATCAGGATACAAATTATGCCCAGTATGTCCTGACGAAAATGCTTGCGGAAAGGCATCGCAATCTCTGTGTGGTTGGTGATGATGACCAATCAATCTATTCCTGGCGTGGAGCAGAAATCAAAAACATCTTAAACTTTGAAAGGGATTATCCCGATGTTGCAATAATAAAACTTGAACAGAACTATCGTTCAACAAAAATAATTTTAAATGCTGCTTCCGAGGTTGTTAAAAATAACAGATACCGTAAGAAGAAGACACTCTGGTGCGAAAATGAAATCGGTGAGAAGATAGAATTTTATAATGCTGAAGATGATGAAGGAGAGGCATCCTATGTGGCAAGAAAGATACATCAGGCAAAAATTATGGGAAAGGGCCCTGGAGAAATTGCCATCTTCTACAGGTTGAATTATCAGTCCCGTATCTTTGAAGACTATTTATTAAACTATAAAATTCCCTATGAGGTTGTGGGTGGCTTAAAGTTTTATGAGCGAATTGAAATAAAGGACATTCTTGCCTATCTCAGGATAATTGACAACCCCCAGGATTCAGTAAGTTTGAAAAGAATTATCAATCTCAGGGCAAAGAATATCGGCAATGAGACATTAAAGAAGATAATTGATTATCAAAAAAGGAAACGGAAATCACTGTTTGAGGCATTGAAAATGGTTGATGACATTCCTGGACTCAGACCGAGGGCAAAAATGGATGTCAAAGCATTTGTTGAAATCATTGAAAAATTAAGGAGATTGGGTTCTGAACTTGACCTTTACAACCTGGCGCTTTGGATTGTTGCCGATACTGGTTATCTTGATGGTCTTATGAATAACGAAAGTGAGGCTGAACTAAACCGACGGAAAAATATTGAAGAGTTATTAAAGGCAATAAAGGGATTTGTGGAAACCAATCCCAAAGCCACGCTTTCAGAATATCTGGAAAGTGTAAGTTTACGCAGTGAGATTGATGAATGGTCAAATAAGGCAAAGGTATCGCTGATGACCCTGCACAATGCCAAGGGACTGGAATTTGAAACGGTCTTTATCACCGGGTTAGAAGATGGATTGCTTCCACATCAGAAATCTGAAACCGAAGAACTTTACGAAGAAGAGCGGAGATTATTCTATGTGGGTATTACCCGGGCAAAAAAGAAATTATACCTCACCTGTGCAAATCGGCGTAAGACCTATCGCGGCAATTATATTACAACAAAACCATCGCCATTCTTAAGGGAGATTCCCAATAACCTTTTTGCGACTGTCTATGATTAAAATAATTTTCCGGTCTGATGTCCGGGTGAGAGTCCGACCTTGAATACCATTAGAAATTTTTTCCCGATTACTAATGAGTGTATATATTTAAACCACGCCGGCACCGGACCAATGACCAAATTTGCCGAAAAGGCAATTCAGGAGTGTATCACAGTTTATAAAAAACAGGCCGAGTTTGATATTGATACATATTTTAATAAACTCAACCAGGCGAGGGAAAATATTGCCGAATTGATTTGTGCCGAGACCGAAGAAATTACCTTTACCCACAATACATCTGAAGGAATCTATATCTCGCTTATAAATATCCCATTGAAGGAAGGAGAAAATATCATCGTAATGGAAGAGGTTTTTCCGGCAGTGCGTTATGTGATTGAACATAATCTTTTAGAGATAGAAAAAAGATATGTGAATTTTTGTGGCCGGGATCCGGTAGATGTTATAAAAAGGAATCTTGACAATAAAACCCGGGCGGTGGTCATTGACTATGTCCAGTTTCTCACCGGAGAAATGATTGCCCTGAAAAATTTAAATAAATTTTTGAAAGAAAAAAGGATATATCTGATTGTTGATGGAATTCAGGCGATTGGAGCAATTAACTTCAGTGTCAAAGAAATTGATATAGACTTTCTGTCCTGTGGTGCTGGAAAGTGGCTCTTTGGTCCCTGTGGGACTGGATTTTTGTATGTCAATAAAAGAAACTTCCAGAGTTTGAAACGACTCCATACTGGTTGGCTCGGTGCCCCCTGGAAAAATTTTGAGAACTTTGAGAACTTACCTCCTTTATTCGGTGATGCCCGAATGTTTGAAATGGGGACCAGAAATGTCATTGGAATAACTGCCCTTGCCGAGAATTGTCGGATGCTAAAAAATTGGGGAATGGAGAAGGTTGAAGAAAAAATCTTGAAATTAAAACGAAAACTGCACAATAAATTTAATGAACTTGGTTTTGAAATTGTTACTCCGGAAAGAGAACCCCAATCCGGGATAATTACGATAAAACCAAACCAGCCGGAAAGATTGTATAAGTTCCTTAAGAAAAATAGAATAATTGTTTCTTTGCGTAACAATTGTCTCCGTTTTTCTCCGCATTTCTATAATACCGAGGAAGAAATTGAAGAGGTATTTGACTGTCTGATGAAGAATAAAAGTATACTATAATCCTCCAACCTTTCCTTATAATTATAAAACATAGTAAAATATTTTGACCCTGAAATCCTGCCCCTCACCTTCATCCTCTCCCCGTTAAAACGGGGAGAGGGTAAGGGTGAGGGGTTCAAATGTATCCTCTCCTGACGAGATTCTGTATGACACTCCGCGCTACCCTGTTCCTTTTTATAGGGCGAGTTGGATTAAG
>Ga0078972_1005547_pt1 | contig 31816 bp, 23 predicted proteins | sample YelNatPaOPGAMG01_FD_67568 | JGI IMG/M metagenome (GOLD analysis project Ga0078972, IMG submission 67568) | Hot spring thermophilic microbial communities from Obsidian Pool, Yellowstone National Park, USA - OP-RAMG-01 (SPADES assembly) (version 2) | ecosystem: Environmental > Aquatic > Thermal...
CTGGCGCTCCAGGTTTATCGAAGAATAGAAAGTTGCCGGGTCGATGTGAATGCCCTGTCCGGCGGCCTGCTGCAGAGTTGCCTCCACAACGGAAGTGGAGGAAATCAGTTGGCCGGAGGATTGAAAGACAAGATCCTGATTAAACTGGGGCATATAGCCGGTGAGTACATAATCGAGGCCAACCTCGAGCTTGGCCTGAGCTCGGTAAACAGGGGGTTGAATTAGATGGTATAGATAACCGCAGGCCGCGCCAAGCAGGGTAATGATCACCACCACCCACCAGCGGGATAGTGCCCGCTTAAACTCTTCCAATGGCGAGAAGTCCGTCATGATATTCATGAGCACCCGTTGAAACCGGGGTGATCTGCTACGCTTCTATCCACGTACGACGGAGGGGAAAACATATGCTGGCAATTATACCTGAATGGAGGTGTCAGGGTTTCTTCGTGCCCACATACTTGTCCCGACGAACGAATGTGGCAATCAGAGCGACTCCCAGCTTTGCAGCCATCGCCAGATAATATAACCAGTTAAATATAAAAAAATAATCTTGAGCCAGATGTTTTCGATAATAAAGATAATAGGATCGGTGCCAGTAATAGGTTGCCCTGTAAGGGTGTTGGCGAGATCCGCCTTTGCCGCCATAATGAATGATTTGAGCCGTCGGCACATAATATATCTGCCAACCCGCCTTGCGTGCCCGCATACAGTAGTCTGTATCTTCCTGATAGGCAAAAAAGCTCTCATCCAGGTAGCCGATTTGTTCGATCACCTCCCGCCTGATCACCATGCACGACCCTGACACGGCCTGCACTGGATGGATTTGATCCTCGTCGTAAAATGACTGCAGGTAGCCGCCAAACAAGCGGGAGCGTGGAAAAAAGCGCGATAACCCCGAGAAATAGGCGATCGTATCCCAGGGTCGTGCCTCGCTGCGCCGACATTGCTTTTGTAGCGTGCCATCCCGATTTAACACTTTAGGCGTGCATATACCCACCTGCGGGTTTGCATCCATAAAATTCATCAACTTGTCGAACGTTCCTTCAAAAATTTGCGTGTCCGGATTCAATTGCACAACATAACGGCCCTGCGCGAGACGCAATGCCCGGTTCATTGGCTTTGCGTAGCCTTCATTCCCGTCACTTTGGATGATGTGAACGAAGGGGTATTCACGTTGCAGCATCTCGATCGTCCCATCGGTGGATCGATTGTCAGCCACGATCACTTCGTACAACCGTTCCGGAGGATATTTAAGCAGCGATTCCAGACAGCCGCGCAAATAGTCCTTCACTTGATATGTGACAATGCAAAGTGAAAGGTCCATCCGCGCTTAGCCTCCGAATGGGAAGATCGGTGCAATCAGCCGGCGGAAATAAACCCACATCTGACCCAGCAAGGTGCCTATGCCGCGATGCGACAAAATGTACCAAGCTCGTTCAGTTAGTCCAGGATGCTCTTCCAGCTTGCCATCCACCCAGAAGGCCTCGGGGGAGGATGGTTGAAGGGCCTGCGGTACGCCTTCTGACCACAGTGATTGTCCACGCACTCGACAGTTGATTTGATCCAGAGTTTGAGCCAGCTGGTTGGCTCTCACTAACGGATGATAATCTGCCAGAACCGACTGGCGCGCTCGTTCGCCCATTTGTCTCCGCAATGCTTGCGATGCGACCAAAGAATTTAGATTCGCTTCCCATTCTTCCAAGCGGCTGGCTAAAAAGCCATTCTCGCCGTGTATGATCGCGGTCTTGAAAGCATCCGCGGCAGATGCGATCGTTGGCACACCCACCAATCCGGCTTCGACAAATTTAATCTCACTTTTCGACTGGCTGAACGGATTATCAAGGACCAGGGGGGCAATGTTGATGTCAAAATTGGCTAAATGTTGTGGCAATTCCATCCAGTGAACGAAATTGGAGATATGGATACGAGTCTTGTATCTGTGCCACTCAGCGCCTAATTCAAGGGCACCAATGATCCTCATTTGCGTAGACGGGTTGGCATCCAGTACCTTTTGTAAAGCCGGTGTTAATTTTGCGAAGTCGCGGTTATGTGTGAGCGTCCCACTGGCATACCCGATGACGATCTCATCCGATTTGCCCTTTTTATTTTGCATAGCCAGGATGGATGCCGCAAGCATCTCCAGGCTGAAGGCGTTGCGGTGCACCCACACCGGCTTCCCCAGCCGCGCGACTTGGCGGGCAAGATAATCGGTAGAGACCAGCACCGCATCACAGGCCTGTAGTGTGAGCCGCTGGCGCTCCATTTCACCAAGATAAAGCTTCCTGCGCACCGGATCGGAAAAATCGGGGCTGTCGATCCAATCGAAGGCCTGGGGATCGAAGATCAGGTCGTCGGTGTCGTAGATAAGCAGCGCCCCATGTTGACGGGCGCGATTTAATAGGCTCTCCAGGTAATGGTCCATCGCCGCGCGATGAAGGATGATGACGTCTGCGCTATCGATGAGACTGGGAAGGGCTGCATCGGTCAGATGAGAGAGAGCGGCGTTAATTCCCAGCAGTTTGAGCTGCTGGAAGAGGTGGAAGGTGCGGTAACGGCGAGTATCGCCTTGAACACCGGAGAGGATAATAATCCTTATATCCCGGATTGAATTATTCATTTTTATCAAATCCATTCCCGGGTCTATTCAAGTGATCTATCAAGCTGTTAAAGTACGGTCAAGGCGTTCTAAATCTGGCCATAGTTTCTTTAAGAGGCGCGCCTCGTATCGAAGACGTCTTCGTTTCTTTAGAGTAGTTTCGTATCCGCGTGTTGCGGATTCATGATGTATCAGTTTTATGTAGGGCAACAATATATTGAAATATCCTGCTTTTTTTAACCGCAAACACAAGTCAACATCACCATATGAGATGGCCAAATCCTCATTGAAACCACCGAAAGAAAGAAACAGTTCTTTACGCATCATAAGACAAGCACCTGTGAGGGCTGGGAAATTAGATGGAACAATCAACCTTATTGGCAGGGTTGAAAGATTGGTCGACAAACCCCGAAAGGCATGAAAAGCAAGCTCCTTGCCTCCGACCAGTATTCCAGCGTGTTGCACACGCTGGTCTGGGAAAACCAACAATGCACTGACTGCTCCTATTTGTGTGCGTTGCGCTTGTGCGGCCATTTCTTCAAGCCACTGCGGACTGACCACCTGTGTATCATTATTGAGAAAAAGGAGCAGTTCACCCCTTGCCTGTGTGGCGGCTTGATTATTCAATAGAGAAAAATTGAATTGGACATTCATTCTTATTGAACGAAAACGAACCGGTTCTCGCTCGCTCCAGAAATGAATTAATTCCTTAGTCTCAGGCTCCTTACTTCCATTGTCTACGAGGATGACCTCGAATTTGGAATAAGTGCTTTTTTCGAATATCGATCGCAAGCACACTTCTAATAAATCAGCCCTATCGTGTGTACAAATGATAATACTGATCAGTGGCGTACCGATCATACTCCAATGTACTCGGAAAACACCGGCATTCGTTTTCACAGCTTTTGCATGAGTTTGCCAGCCTCTCCGTCGCATCTCGTTATCTAGGATGACCTGGGTTAATTCGGAGCTTACCAGGGGCGCATGAATAAACCGGCTATAAAGAATCTGCGGAATATGGCCGACCGACTGGGCCAATTCCGTAAAACGTAGCGCTAAAGCATAGTCGTCGGAAATATCTCCTTCGGAGGAAAAACCTCCAGCAAGTAGCAATTTTTCTTTACGATACGCTGCTAGACGGCCAATATAGTTGTGGGAAAGTAATAAATCTGGAGACCAGTCAGGCTTGCATACACATCGGCTATGTTTGCCACAGTCATCTATATAATCCTCATCGCTGTAAACCAGATCCAGATCGGGAAACCGATCTAGGAAAAGAACTAACTCTGCTAACGCTTCAGGAACCAGTTGATCTCCAGGACCGACAGGGATTACAAAATGCCCTTTTGCTGCACGTAAGCTATCGTCCAGATTTGTATAGAAAGACACTGGTATATTTTCAGTTTCAAGGAAAGTACATTCGGATGGATTTATAGTAGTAATAAGACACAACTCCCAATCTGAGTAAATCTGGTAATTGATGGATCTTATCGTCGATTTTATGGAAGAAATATCTTTGCCTGGATACCAATTTATAATAATAGAAAATCGAAATGGTCTAGAAATTTTACTTAATTTCGAAATCAACTCCCCCTTTCTCATCCAGCGGTGAGTTCGCACTGGTTTCAGGCAATCCCGAATCCCATTGCCGCGTAATCGATTTGTGATCGATCTCCTTAATCTCGCCCATGAAAAATCGCCCACCACTTGCTCCATCCATTGTAGATGAGAAATAGTTCAGCCCAGTCTATATATACTTGTTCATGAGAATGATAAACTATTTGGTCGCTTCAATATTTTAAAGGTTCCGTTTCGCTTCTGCTTTTTGCTCAATTACTCTAGCGAAGAGATCTTGAAAGCGCCGTGCTACAATTGACCAGGTGAACTCTGCCAGTGTTTTCTGCTTACCGGTCTCACCCAATTTACTGGCCAGATCCTGGTTGGAGAGTAACCGGATAATAGCCATAGCAAGCATTACTTCATCTCCATATTTTACCAATAGTCCATCTTCGCCATCTCTAACCACTTCGGCAATTGCGCCCATCCGGCAGCCGATTACAGGTTTTCCAGCAGCCCAGGCTTCAAAAAACGCGGTTCCAAAAGATTCAAATCCGGATGGATAAACGAAAACATCCAGAGCAGCATATAGCCAGGGTTTGATTTCAGATTCAAAGTTGTAGATAATCTGCGTCCGCCCTAGGAACTCGTGAGGCCAGGCTGCCATCATTTCTTCGAGGCGAGTGGCGAACGGCCTTTTTGCACCAGCAATAAGGAGACGGGTTTCTGGCAGATGCTGCCAAACCAAAGGCATCGCTCTTATAAGGGTATCGACACCTTTGTGTGGCACAAGCTGACCAATGTAACCCACTACCGGAAGTCTCTCCACCCCAAGCCGTCTTTTAGCCTCTAATCCTGAGGCAATTTGGAAGGGCTCAGGATCTACACCCAGACCTATCACCGACACGTATTGCGAATATGCTCCTTTTTGAATGACATAATTAGCTTCGTAGTTGGTAAAAGCCACATAATGGTCGGCTGCCTGGATGGCTCGATATATCATCGAGTTTTGGTATTGCTCTTGGTCTTCAGGATGAAGGGCGCCGTACAAGATGCAGGGACGCTTGGAGCGTTGGGCAGCCCGCTGTGTAACAAACATATGCAACAAAGGGAATGAGGATGCGCCAATTAAATCTACTGGATATGTCCTGATTGCACGATATAGACCTGGTATGATGGGACCATTCGCATAGATGCGAAGCTTTTCTGGAGCTCGTAGGCCCAATTTTCTTATGACATGGTAAATTACCCTCGCCGTCCATCCCAGGTGCCTCGCCACCGGAAAACGACGAACGTGAACACCGTGCACATCCTGCCAACCAGCAGGAATAATCGGCGCTCGAGGGTTATAGAAACCATCGCCTCCTAAGCAATTGGTCGTGAATACGGATACCTCATCCCCAAATTGACGCGCTAATTCTTCAGAAAGTCTCTGTATATTCCTTTCTGTACCCCCGATTGCCGGCGCGTAGCCCTGAGAGACGTGCAGGATCTTCACAACCGCCTTACTGTATCGATTTCACTTATTGAATTAGATATGCCATGAGGCCGCCAGATTTATTGGGTCACATTTACTGGAGCGTCTGAGCAATAAATTCCCGCATTGTAAGAGTCGCTCGCTCTCACACAAACATAATAGATGCCTGGAGCTACATTTGAGGTATCCCACAAATAAACCTGGTCGGAAGATTCAATAGCATCCATTCTATTCATAATTGCAGGCAAGTATACCTTATTATTGCTGTTATTGGTTGGTATTCCGATAGGCACTAGAATCGACAACGAATTAGCTGTTGGATTAGAAGGATCAGTAGTGTAATAAAACGACAAGTTAACCCCGGTCAGACTCTTGTTGGCATTAATACGTAGAGGAAATGGTTGACCGATTTTAGCCTGATCCATTTTAGTGAGCTTGATCCAATCAAGCTGCTGGTGCATGGTCCTACCGGTGATATTCTCGTTAGGATCCCAACGGAAATAATTTATTATTGGATCATTCTTCCATATGTTCGGAATTGCCGAACTACAATTGAGCGTTTGCTCGGCAAGTCCATTGAAGGCATCGTAAAGATCAATCGAATAAATCTGCCAGCCGACATCAAATGGGATGTCTTGACTGACTAAGTAACACTCACTTGAGCCGTTTGGCGTACCCCAGATCCAACGCACAATCATGCCTTTGCCGACATCTTGATAAGCTCCCTCTGTGTACATTCGAAAACTTAGGTAACGAAAACCGTTCGATGGAGTAATGCTTCCAGCATTCCATAGTTGTACCCGGGGGTCTTTTCCAGAAGCCGTATCCATATTCAATAAACCGTCGGAGAATGTCGCCGACATGTCATACAGACCCGTGACATCGTTTGAATCACTCATATCCCATGGATTACCGGCTTGATAGGCATAATCAACCCCGCTGATATATGAGGGCTTATCGAAATCAATAATCGGCGCCTGATTTACAATAAAACTACCCCTGGCAATCGCTGTCCCGCTTCTTGTAACAGTGTAGTTATAAGTGCCAGCCTGTAATCCCTCCACATCGATTATAACCTTATCCCCATTTTGACTTACTGTGTAATTCGAGGGTGCCAGCGTGATTGAACGCTGTGTTCCTAACGGATTTACACTTACAATGATATTGGTTAATCCTGCCGGTAAGGATATCGGTGATAAATTGGATGGAGAACAATCGGTCAAGCGAATCCAATCAACAGAAAATGTAACATTTCCAAGCGTAGTTGGATCAATCCGTAAACCTTGCCATTTTTGTGCTCCATTCCATGAAGTACCGCCATCGGCATCAGATTTTATTGATAAATCTACTTTATATAAATTCCATTCACTTCCATTCAAATGATAAGTGGCAAACCCCCATGGAGAATTACCCATATTCTGAGTTTCGTCACTAAACCAATACACCTGAAAGAAATCCGATTTGGGCGAGTTTACCTGCATGGCCAGAAATAAACACCTATATTGACCAGAAGGAATTGGATAGTTATGGCCAACTTTACCGATAAACATGTCTTGCTGAAATCCTGGCCACAGTACAAAGAATTGAGCATCTGGTTTGGTTATGGGTGTTGAAGTAGCTTGAAAGACGCCATTTTGATTACTAATTTTATTAATTAATTCAAAACCGGATTGATTTACGCCTTGTGAAACATCGCTAAATTGAGACATATCCCATGGATCCCGCAATACTTGGCTGGCAAAATCCCTCCCCTCGGCCACTGTCGTGACATTGACCTTTGCCATAACCATATTGGTTGAGGCACCCAGACGAATAAATATGATAATTATTAATAAAAATATAATGTGAAATGGTTTCATCTCTCTCATCCATTAAATTCAAATATGTGTATGATAATACATTCGTCAATACGAATTCTTCTCATCAGCAAGATGCAGGCCTTATCAGTAATTCACTTGCGCAGACCTCTATTATTATTAATAAGATCAATTGTAGTTACATAAAATCTTTCCTCATTAGGACCTCTATAGTCTTAGTGTTTAGAAACCTTTGAAGTTTCACCGTTTTCATTATGGAATAAGTATATCAACCATAAGCTGGTTATGATAGCTAAGGAAATCACTGTGATAATAAGCCACCATTTAATTGAGCCTTTCCAATGGGAATAAGACTGAATCCAGAATATATCATATTCCTGTGGCTGTAACAATTTACTCCAATCAGCAAATATAGGAGATGAAGCTATTTGGAAATTGTAATTTCCTTTGACGATTTGCTCTGTAGACAATTGTAATTTGCTATAAAAGTCGAGAAAATTAAATAACAAACCCTGGGTTGTGAATATTCCCCCGATAAACGTTGTAATTACAAGTAAATATTTAGCGATTGCTTGTCGATGAGATTTTAGCTTGTTATAGCCTATAAATCCGAGAATTGTCCAATAAGGCAAAAATGGTATCATAAAACGAGGCCCCCACGAGATCCCCCCACTCCATTCTACCCAACAAGAATAAAATATCAATGAAATAACAAGTAGGCCAGCTACAACTACATACACGAATTTCTTATGTATTTTTGGAATGACCACTAATGTCAGTAAAGCCAATGGGAAATGGATGAATAAACCTCGACCTGGGCTAAACAAATTACCCCAAAAGGCTTTTACGAATTTTATTATATCAATCCCGAAATCATTCCCAAAATTGTAACCAACGGCGGTCAAACTATGAAAACGTTGATAATTAATAAATTGGGTAACGGTCATCATTAGAATAATCGGAATTGAGAAAGCTGAAAGAGAGCGTAATAAATCAAAATTGTCGTGATTTCGTAATAAGTTATTATTCCATATAAGTGCTAAAACAATCACAGGATATGTCATTAATCCAATTTCGGTCCTTGCAAGTGCTGATAACCCAAGCGATATGCCAGCACCCACCAGATATGTATACTTGAAATTTATTACTCCATGATTTAACAAAATAATCGATAATAGTAAAAATAACGAGGATAATGGCTGGGAATAATCAAATTTTGCATAAACAGCGGCCGGTGATAAAACACCATAAATTAATGATATAGCGATTGCCTGCCGTTTTGTAAATCCTAATTCTTGTACAAAAATGAAAATTAACCCAGCGGTAATCGCAGTAAAAAATGGATTTAATAGTGAAACAGATAAATACGAGGTGTTCTGAAGGAGTTGGCTATTAAATTCAATCGATGGATCATACGGAATGTTGGTGTACCCTGGATGATATCTGAATATAGTTCCAGCGAAAAACCATAATAAAGGTACATAGGCGAGTGACATTCCTATCGCCCATTTGCTGACAGATATATCCATACCATTCCAGTGTATAGGCGGCGACATTACCCATGAATGTTGAAATATTAATGCCTTTGCATAATTGAACATCACAATACCATCAATTGAATAATGATGCCCCGACCAAAATACTAGATAGGTAAGAAAACAAGTAATCGTTATTACGAATGTGAGATATATTTTTTCATGAAAAATGTATTTCAAACAAATTTACTCCGGTTAAGATTAAATGATTTATAGTTACGATGGCTTTTATGAATAATGGTACATATGTCTCTTATAAAATCGCTTGGTTTTATCAACCCAATTATAGACCTTCTCCATCCAGAAATTATTTCTTTTTCTTTACTTAGATGCAATCAAATCTTGAACTCGGAGCAGACTTGGGGCACTTTCCTTGTACTTCATCATGATCGAATCTTATTTACCTAGAATTATATATATTGGGTTGGTAAAAGTTATCTCTGTTTTTTGTGGTGTCAGGTCTTCACCCAATGAAGTCTTGATCTCCTGTAAATTTTGTGGAATGGGAATTGTGATGGGAACCCCGTATTGTTGTCCGGTCGGTACCAACAACCAGATAAAATTTGTAGATGATTGGAAAATAAATTGTTTATATCCTTCTATATCTGTGCTCCTAATGTATTTAGTCTCTTTAAGTAAGCTGGTCATTGCCTTCAGCGCTTGGTAAGCATCCGTAGCCTCGCCATTATCGACCAATTCGGATCCCTTCCAGCCCTCTATAGAATACCAGAGGACCGCTCTAAGTCCTTGTGCCCATCCGTTGGCATAAACCCAAACGAGATAATCGGCTTTGTATTGCTCAAAAAGATTGTAGTTTTCTGCATTAAGAGGCCGATCGAGCAAATATGCTTCAGAATGAATAATGGGTTTATCCACTCCATACTTTTTCATAGTATTGCGAATATACTCGATTTTCCCATTTACCAACCCACCCCGTTCGGCTTCCCACCGCCAATTATGAAATTCGCTCCAAACAGGGTTTTCTCCTGGAACATACGATGGCCCTGAGTTAAACATAACTTCATCAAATGACTTAGAGGCTTCTTTCATCACTCCGTCAAAGAAATTTGCAGCTTTGCGGTAATCCTCATTTTTACAGTAATCTTGAGGGGCAGGATCCCGTGGATCGCAGATAAGCATCAATGATCCTAATATCACCTGGGCATCGGGGTTTGCCTCTTTAACTTTTGGATATACCTGGCTCAACATTTTCCCAAAAGATAATCCTCCCCCATAATCATCTGATCCATCAGCCCAACAACCAAAATCATCTTGCGATCCATCATAATTGGTCAGGCCATCCGGCTCATTCCAAATTTGGTAATGATTAACACGGAAAGGGGGTTGACTATATCTTTGCACCACTTTATAAAGAAATTCACCGAATAAAGAAAAGGCTTCTTTCTTGATTGGTCCACATATGGAGGGGGAATATTGGCGAGCCCAAGTGGGCGAAGTTTGAATGACCAGTATAGGTTGAAGCCCATTTTCAACTGCCTTTATCAAAATTTTATCAACCTCCCCAGCTTCATTCCAATCGTAACTTCCTTGTGTAACTTCAATTTGGGACCATTTCAGTTGGACATTCACTCTTAGCCAATCAATTTGTGCATCGGCAATCATATCAAGACTTGATCTACCGTCTACACCGAAAATTGTGAAATATGGATAATTATTCGTTATTAATGGCAAATATGTCACCGTGGGAATAATATCGGTCCGATCCTGAGCAGTAGCCGGTGTAAATACGGATAGAGTAGTTGCATCTTCGGGAAATGAAGAAGAGGTAGAATCGGTTCCTGTGGCAGAACAAGTGGGAAGAATAAGCGAGAAAATCAAGAATAGGTGAAGCTTATTAACGAAGGAATTCATCTCATGCTCCTTAGTTAGTTAATAATACCAATAGCGCCATATTGTGTACCAGGCCCAACAATTGTAACCAAGTAACAATAACACAAAAATCAAAGCATGCCAGCCTTTTCGTTTGAAATTATTCATAATCACACTACTCCAAGAAATCCATCCAGTAAGAAGGAAGAAAGCAGTAGGTAGGATATAAGGGAAAAAATATCGTGCTTGAGGAAGTAGGGATGGATGATTCCACTCGCCTGCAAAACGGAAAATAACATAGAATAACCCGCTAATCGTAATACTTAATAAAAATAACACCTCATTCCACCTAATTACTTTTACATACCAGATTGCTCCAACAATATTCCCTGTAATGGCAAGAACTGTCAGAAGGATAAAAATTCGGTAAGGCCTATCCCCTGCTAGCGGCAGTGTTCCCCAATTGAATCGACCCCAAAATGTGCGAAATAGATATTCTGTGGCTTGACGGAAATATGTCCAACTGGCTGGAGGATCCAAAAGAGCCCAGAAATCTGAGGCCTGAAGTTTAAATGAGCCAGATACCAAGCGATTGACAGGAGCTCGAAATGGAAACCACCCCATTTCAGCAGACGGATTTCGAATTAAATTCTTCCCTTGGAAACCATCCCACCGAATATCTGTGCACTGATTACTTTTCTGGGGTGGATTTTGTGACGAAAATTCTCCGGGAACGAGTATCAAACAGTCCCAAAATACCTCGACACCGTTTGATAACTTACCTGCGGTCAGGTTTATATACACTCTCCTTGGTTTATATGGTATTTCTCCAGAAACCTCAACAAATTTCGGATTAGTATCTATAGCAAGTTTAGATTCTTGAAGAATATTCCTGTCATCAACAAATAATTGGATACTATTCACTTTAACCGGTTGGCTTGCCCATACCCACGCACCAATAGTTACTTTATCATTTGTCTGGGCGAGACTCTGATCTAACTTGCCCATATCCAGAACTTGATAAAAAGTCGTATGCCTTTCATCCATTATAAATACATAATCCCCATCAACCGACTGTAAAGAGGTCTTGCGTTGGGGATCCCCCCCAGTAGTATAGAAGTAGGCGGGTATAGAGGCATTCCAATCAAAGGTGAACGTGAGAAAGATGATCAATGTAAATGCCGTCACAATCCAAATTGCCAACCGTTCCTTGTGAAACATGCTCAGAAAAATAACAAAAATCCCGAACGGTACAGCCAGCCATGCAGTTGGTTTTGCCAAATAGCAAGCAATAATAGCAATAATCAAGCCTAATAAAAACTTCCAGTCTGCGCCGTGCATAATTCCTCTTGTACTCATCCAAATAAAAAAAGTCATTGAGGCAATGGCAGCTGCATCATCGTTAATTGCAGTCATGCGGTAAACAAACTGGGGTAACAATGCAATGAAAATTGGCAAGAGAATACTCATAAATGAGTTGTCGAACAATAGTTGACTTGTTTTGTATGAAAAATACACAGTAACTAATAAAAGCATTAGGGAAACAAGCCGTGCAAGGTAGAATTGATAAGTAACGTCCGTATAGGGAAAAAGTCTAAGAGGTATAGATGCAAGGAAATAATAAAGGGGCTGCCCCCCAAGCTGTGAAGCCCCGAATTCAACGGGTTGAGCCGATATCAGGTCGGGCAACTTTCCTTCATTATGATAAAAACCATGCTCCACCATAGAAGATACTACTTCTCTCCGCATTTGGGCGTTATAATCTCCTGGGTGCGGCCAGTGATTTAGGTGTGCTATGAGCCAAACATATTCAAATTGAGTAGGCTCGTCATTTTGTTGCCATGGGGGTAGTAAGAATAAATATACGAGGCCCACCCCTAAAGCTAATAATAAAAGCCCCCCAATCTTAATAATTCCAATTTGTTGGATTGGCTTGTAACTCTTCAATACGCCCCCTTGCGACGAATGACTGCCAGAATTGTGTTAAACAAAATCACAATATCCAACCACAATGAATAATTCTGAATGTAATAAAGATCATCCTCCGTATGCTCATGCATGGGTTTGTCACTTCGACCGTTAATCTGCCACCAACCAGTTATACCCTGTGGCACCGCAAACCTCCGCCGCTGCCAAGGCTCATACTGTTCGACTAAATGAGGCATCTCGGGACGAGGGCCTACTAAGCTCATTTCACCACGCAATACATTAAACACTTGTGGCAATTCATCCAAGCTGGTGCGTCGTAAAATTCGACCAATCCGTGTTATCCGTGGGTCCGGTCTTCGCTTATCTTGATGGATATGCCCCCTATTATCTACCCACTCAATCATGGGTTGCATCCGATCAGCTCCATCAACCATTGTGCGAAATTTAAACATCTGGAATAAGCGCCCATTTTCTCCTACCCGCATTTGGCGGAAAAGCACTGGACCGTGACTGTCGAACTTTATTGCCAGAGCTATGCATCCCATTACCGGCAATAAAAGTGGCATGATCAGCAGAGTGAATATCAAGTCAAACAAGCGTTTGGCCAGGCGCTGATATTCACTCAATGCGGGGGCACGCAAATCAATTAATGGGATGCCTGCAAGTTCATCAATCTGCGCCCGATAAAGTGCCAGTGTGTAATAATCTGGCACAACCCAAATACGTAATGGAAGCTCATGCAATTTTGCTACTAGTGAACTGATCCGACTCCAAGTCCGTGAAGGCAGCGCTAAGATGACCTCATCAATGCCTTTCTGCTGGATAATCGCTTCAGCCCGATAGATTGGACCCAGAATTAACGGGTTTCCTTGTTTAAGAGGATCATCGTCAAGAAAACCAACCAGCTCTAAACCATCCGTTAGATATTGACTAATCTGTTCAGCCACCCGCTTACCAACCAGACCGGCGCCTAAAATCAAGATCCGTCTCTTAGCTCCACCCTGCTGAGATCGCAAACGGAAGCCAACCCGAAATATTATCCTCGTAAGAAGCATTAGGAAAAAAGTAATAAGAGAGAAGGAAAAATACATGATCCGTGAATATTCACGAAAAGTCAGGTAGAGAAACCCTGCAATGGCAACCGTTGCCATCACCGATCCATTGGTCAGATTTTTCATTTCATCCACAAAACGAAAGCTGCGCTTCCCATCATAAACTGAAAATAAGAGCAGCACCAACACCCAAAAGATGGCAAAAAGGGGATAAAGAGCTTGTTCAATAATCGGGGGCGAGACAATAGGTCGAACGAACGAGAACCACTCATCCATAAAGGGGCGTAAATAGACAGCCAGGCGTAGCCCGATCATCACCATCAAGGCATCTACGGCCATGGAAAAAATAGCAAAATCAGCCGAAAAACGCCGTAGCATAAAACCGATCCCCTCCTAATGTAATATGAACAAAGTGAATTAAGAAATTTATCATTAGTGGAGGACAAATTTATTTTACTCTATTGTCGAGTCATCACCAGAGCAAATTTGGGGATTTCGCGTCTCTATCAATGGTGTAAATTCACTCACCCATTCTTGAATATCTCTGGTTTTTATAAAGAGATTAGTGCTGCAGTTTTCGTAGGGATTGTGGATTTGCGATTGATCCGAGGCGACGTCCACCTCTCCACAGCCCCCTGTTCATTAGAACCTTAAAAACCAAGGGGATAACCTGGCCGAAATCACAGAAAACTTTGCAGCACTCTCGCGAAAAATATCTCCTCCAATCGCTAATTCAACATAACTATTGAGAAATTGTTTTTGAATAATTTTGATGCACATTCTTATAGATCTCTCTAAACTTTTGGGCAATTGCATGCCAGGTATAACGTTCTCGCACCTTACGATTCCCCTTCTCGCCCATATCTCTTGCCCAGGCTCGATTGTGTAGCAATATGAGGATGGCTTCAGCCAACTCATTTGCATTTTGATAATGAACTAATAGCCCATCCCGGCCAGAATCGACTACATCTGTCACCGCCCCGCGAAAGCAACCTATTACCGGTTTACTCGCAGACCAGGCCTCTAAAAAAGCAATACCAAAAGATTCGTACCCAGAAGGATATGCAAAAATATCCAGAGAAGAAAACAGCCAGGGTTTCGCCTCTTCTTCAAAATTGAACTTAAAAAAAACTTTCCGTCGAAACCTTTCTGGAAGATTGGCTACTTGTTGTTCCAATCGCGTTGCAAAGTTCGTTCGAGCCCCGGCGATTAGCAAACTACACTCAGGAAGCAGATTCCATACATCGAGCATGGCCTCAACAAGTGTGTGTACACCCTTATGATATCCTATTTGGCCAATATATCCGACTATGGGTTCCTTTGATGGTAGATTTAACTTACGCCGCGCCTCATCAGTGGATATACCCTCAAAAAGTTTGTAATCCACACCCAACCCAATGGCCGTTACTCGGTTAGTATCAGCCCCCTTCTCGATTACATAGCGTGCTTCAAAGGGTGTATTGGCAATATACGCATCCGCTTGACGTATGGCTTGATAGATCATCGGTCGGTTGAAACCCCAGTCATCCTGTGGGTGAAGTCCACCATGCAAAACACACGGTCGACGCGAATTATGTGCAGAATTGAGCGTAACGAACATGTGCATTAAGGGAAAGGAACTGGCCATGATGACATCAGCAGGATTGTCTCTTATTGCACGAGACAGACCAGGAATTATCGGACCGCTTGCTAGCGCGCGTAAGTATTGGTTAAAAGGCAGTCCAATCCCATAAGCGATCATACTTGGACGGCGGGCTAGTTTACTAACCCAGCTTAGAACAGGGAAGCGCTGAATATGCACGCCATTCAGTTCTTCTCGACCGACAGGCATGCGCGGTAAATTGGGATTGAAAAACCCTTCCCCGTTATAGCAATTGCTCGTAAAGACAGTAACTTCATCCCCAAAATTTTTTACTAATTCTTCCGAAAGACGACGTATCATCCATTCTGTGCCGCCCAATGCAGGATAATACCCTTGGGTAACATGTAGTATCCTCATGAGTCCGTCCAAGGTTTCCGGTGCGTTATTAACCAGAATATGTGATAGATGACCCTCCAGAGGAGTGTTAACAAACCATGCTTTTTATAGATCGCAAGAGCCTTTTCGATCTTGCTGTTGGGATATTCAATTAATATGGAATGACTGTAACGGTCAATCCGATCAGGGGCATGACGGGGCTCTAGACAGTATTGTCGAAGTGGCTCGACCACCCGTTCCCATTTAAATTTCTCATGGATGCGCTCAAAAGCGGTGTACCAATTTACTTTGGGTATATCCAGTAGTGAATTTAATGCTGATGCAACAGCATCCACATTGTATTCTGGTACTACCATGCCTAGCCCATACTCCTTGACCCACTCACTAGTGATATCTCCTTGTGTGATCAAGATGGGAAGACTAGCCCAGATGTAATCCAAAACACGAGTACGTAACGAATAGCGCGTCTCTATCGAGATCGGGTGGAGCATCACACCAATATCCGCCTCGCCCAGTAATGCTTCACGTTCGATATAACTTACCCACTCAATAAAACGGATACTACGTTCTTCTTCGCCTATTTCTTTGGCCAAATTAATGGCCTTGTCCACCATTTCGTGATGAGGTACTTGTGGATTGGGATGACGTGTTCCAAGAAACACAAGGCGAGCCTCTGGATGCTTTGCTATAACCGCCGGCCAAGCTTTAATCAGTGTGAGAGGATCTAGCCAGTTCCAGATGCCGCCTCCCCACAAGACGATTTTACAATCGGATGGGAAAAGAGGATCAAGGCCTTTGAGAAATGGTTGGCGCCGCAGATCACGCGATGGGATACCAATTCCCACAATCTCAAGTAGCGAGCGCAACGCGGGATCATTCTTGATGGTTTTTGGGTTAATCCTGCCATTGGCTGCCAGTACTCCCATCCAAAAATCACGTTGCCTTTCATTTCCGCAAATGAAGAAATCGCCGATTTTCGATAGGCGATTGGTCACATCTACAGTAGTTTGGTTTAATGATCCTTGCTCGAATATCGTTCTATCAAAATAATAGTGCACATTCTCAAGTATCAATGGATCATACAGATCAACAACTAAGCTGGTCTCGGTTTTCTCCAAGAAGGGAAATTTTTGGACCATGTAGCCAGAGATTATTGCAACGTCATGGTTCTCAACCAGGACTTGCAAACTTGTTGGTCTATCTTCCCAATATCGTACAATCCGCAGTTCAGGGATTTCAAGATCCGTGTCTTGAGGAACGGCAAGGGTTACATCTAAATCTTCGCCACGAATAGCTCGCGCCATCTCAAGATATCGCATGCCTGTGCCGGCTAGGTTCGTGCTAATAACATCATGACTTATGATTAATATCTTGCGTTTTATATTTGAATCCATAAATTCGGGCACCGTCCTAGTTTTTCCAGCTCTTATTAGGGGCAAATAATCCTTTGTGATATCACTCCAGTTCAATTCTGGAATACCATTCCATATTTTTGCACGAGGAAATTCGCGGCCGAGGTGGAATACATCTTCACCACGCTCGACCTTTTGCCCCATGATTTTTTCCCGCAGACAATTCAGTTTGTGTATATCCTGGGCAAATCTCCGCCATGCGCTTAAATAAGCACCGGCACGTTTGAAGTCAAATTTGATCAGGAATTTTAATAAATTATTGGTATCTTCTCTTAAATAATTAATTACATAATCTTCATACAAATCATCGATCACTATTTTCTTCGCAAAACGCAAACGCCCATAAGATACACTGCGTATCTTAGAAGGTGACAGCACGCTTTCTACACCAGTCGGTACCTGACCACCAAAAGCATGGTAAGCAATTGCGTATGGTGCAAAAAGAATGCGCCATCCCATTAGGCGCGCCCGGTATGACCACTCCGAATCTTCATAATAAAGAATAAAACCTTCATCCACAGGCCCAATGGCGGACCAAGCAGTTCGAGGGATTAGGGTGGCAGCGTAACAGGTCGAAGGGACTTCTTCCCAATGATCAAATTGGCCCAGATCCAACCACCCGATACAATTATCGGTTCCCCATGAAGACGATTCTACGCGGTTACCGATCCCATTGATAAAACTGGGTGCCCACATAAATAATAATTTGCACGCAACCGCGGCGCAATTCGGATCACTTTCAGCTCTCGCAACTAACTCAGCAACGCAATTGGGCGCTAAAACAATGTCTTGGTTTAAAACCAGAAAGTAATCACCGGATGCTAAGGAAATGCCTAAGTTGATTGCAGTGGCTAAAGAGACTGGGCGTTCGATTGACGTGTAATATACATCAGGATATGCTCCTGCCAACCACTCGCCAACAGCCTCAGACGAACCATTGTCAAGCGCTATGATTTCTATAGGGGAATAGGTCTGCTGATAGATTGAAGGGAGTAAATCAACTAGCCAATTTAAACCATTGTGCGCAACGATTACCACTGAAACCATTTTGCCGGTTTTGTGCTGATGTATGGTAACCTCCGAATTGTATCCTTCACGGATTAAAAATCCGGCTTCACAAAGGCATGCTAAGCCAGCGCGAATTGCTAATGCATCAATGTCTGCTCCAGCGGTGAGGGATAGGATTTCATCAAGTGAGCGCCCATTTGCTTTCTGCCAGAGTTCAATCACACGATCATCAACCGCAACTTTACCCCCCTGAGTCGTTGGCAAACACCAACGATGGCCGATCCTAGCTGGAGTTAAACCGTCGGGAATACGATAGCGCAGATCCATTTTTGGCACAACCGGCTATTGCTGTTTCTGACGATATGCCTTGATAACTTCTTTTACATCACCCACAATCTGTATGCGCCCGTGATCCAACCAGGCTGCCCGTGTACACATTTGCTCAACTAGACTCATGTTATGCGAGACCAGTACTATTGTCGCTCCTTGCTTTTGGATGGACTGAATCCGAGCTGAGCTCTTTCGCTGAAAAGCTTCATCACCGATGGCCAGGGTCTCATCCACAATTAATATATCCGGTTCAACATCGGTTGCGACTGCAAAACCCAAACGTGCCCACATACCCGATGAGTATGTGCGAATTGGCGCTTCAATAAAATTCGCTAGCTCCGCAAATTCCACGATTTTACTAAATTTCTTTTCCATCTCCTTGCGTGTAAATCCCAACATAGCCCCGTTCAAAAAAACATTTTCCCGTCCTGATAACTCGGGGTGGAAACCAGCGCCTATCTCAAGAAGTGGCGCTACCCTTCCTCTGACCCATACCCTTCCCGATGTGGGTCGCAAAACTCGTGCAATGAGCTTCAATAAAGTGCTCTTACCTGCTCCGTTATTGCCGATCAGCCCAAATACTTCACCCTGAAATATGACTAAATCTACATCATATAAAGCCCAAAAGTTTTCATGATGTATCCTCCCCTGCAATCGTCGAATGATGTATTCCTTAAACGTCCCTATACGCTCATTCGGAGCTTTGTAGCGCACCGATACTTTTTCCAATCGGATCACTTCTTGCGCTGGCAGAAAAGAATTGTGAGCATCCATTGGAGAGTTAGATGCGGTAAGCAAATTCATCCGACTTACTTGAGAAGAAAACCCAACCTGCCAACAATACGATTGCTGCCATAACAAAGGCTGGCCAAAGTTCTTGCAGGTTGGGTAAGCGCCCATCGTAAAGAGGAATCCTGTATATATTTATAAGGTAGTACATTGGGTTTAAATGAGTGATCCAAAAACGGTAGCTTTCCGGAAGAATCGATTCCGGGTAAATTACCGGTGTCAGATACATCCATCCTGTAATAACAATCTGATACATCTCGGCTACATCAGGGAAATACACAGCGAATGTGGAAATCAACAATCCTATGCCTAATGCGAATTCTGCCAGAGGCAGCATGCTTATGGGCAAGAATAATATTGAAGCGCGGATCGGTACCCCTGTGATTCCCATAACAATCAGAGTGGGCACAATTGATAACGTCAAATTGACCAGACCTGTGGTAATGGCCGCGATTGCAAAGGAAGTGCGCGGAATGTATATCCTGTGGAGTAGACCGCCTCCCCAAACTAGATTTACCATTGAAGCCGTGCTCGTTTGGGCAAAAAAGTTCCACGCCATTAAACTGATCAGAACATATGCAGGATAACCATGAATCGTCTCAGCTCTCCATATATGAGAGAATGCCAATGTGAGCACGATCATCATCCCAAGAGGATTCAACATCGTCCAGGCTACGCCCAAGATTGAGCGCTTATAACGTGTTAGAATATCACGGCGTGCTAGTTGGAAAATGAGGTGACGATAATGTAAAACCTCCCTCAACTCTTCCAAAGCTGGGTTTCCACGTTTATAACTATCGTATATTACCGTGCTCTGTGCTTCGCTCATGGAACTCGGTGTAAGGTTTGGGAATTAAATATGACGGGATATAATTTTAACATATATGCCTCTAAATTGTCGGGGAGAATGAACATTCACGTACAAGATGATCGCCTCTCTTTTCACCTCCCTGATTATATCGCCTTGACATCTGTTCAATGAGAAATTATTATGGATTGCCCATGGATGACGTAATTGAAATCGATTTGCGCAAAATCATCAAAAGCCTGTTCGCTAAGTGGATGTGGATCGGCGGAGCCTCTGTCCTGATAGGTGTGGTCGCATTCCTCATTTCCTTCCTGCAGCCCCGCACCTTTTCAGCTTCCGCCTTGATCGCCATTACTTCCCCACGCTATCTACCCAATTTCGTGGAGGAATACCAGACGGTCAACAATAAGCCACCCACGAATAATGCCATTATCCAATTGGCTACCAGTGACGAGATTGTCCAACATCTATATACGTTGTGGCAAAGCCCGAATAAAGCAAATATCACCCCACAACAGTTCCGCAACAATTATTTGAAAGCCACCAATGGATCAGATCCATCCATCGTCATTTTACAGGTATCTGCCGAGACGCCCGAACAGGCAGCCTCTCTTGCCAATGCCTGGATTCAAACCACCTGTTCTCGGGCAAACCAACTGTTTTCTGGCGTTGATCCACACCAGGTCGATGATTTCGTTTCTCAGATTCAATTGGCAGAGAAAAACCTGTCTGCCGCCGAAGCAGCCCTGGCAGATTTCGAACAACATAACCAAATCTCGATCCTGAACAACCAACTTTCATCGCTGCTAGCCCAACAAGCCGATTTTCTACGAAAACAACGCCTGATCGACAATTCAATCATCGATGCAAAAGGTTTAGTAGCTCAAATCAATAATCAGGCAGATAGTGCATCAGTGCCCAGTTCACTTCAAACAAGCTTCTTGGTTTTACAGTTGCGAATCTATAATGACCCAAATCTGGTTTCGTCGACCACGAATTCGAATACGAATTCCCTGGGCGGGGCAACTGCTCTTCAAATTCAGATACCCAACCAATTCTCGGGAATACCCATTACACTTCCCGATCAGACTTCTATCCAATCGATCACCAAAGCCGTATTCTCATCCCGGGTGCAGGCGTGGATCGATGCGCTGGAAGCTCAATCCGCCGAAATCCAGAATTCCTTGACTCAACTATCCGACAAAATTACTGCTCTCCAAAAGCAAATCCAGGACCAGACCAGCGAAAAAGACCGCCTGACGATGGATTATAAAAACAGCCAAACTGCTTATTCCACTCTGGTGCTCAAATATCAGGAAGTCGAATTAACCAATTCTGATCTGTACGGAAATACTCAAATCGCTTCGCTGGCTTCCACCCCAGTAAAGCCAGATTCTCATAACACGGTGAGGAATACAGTGCTTGGATTGTTCGTAGGCGGATTGCTGGGAATGGTTGCAGTCCTGGTCGTGGAGTGGTGGCAGGGACAACCGACCTCAGAGGTTAAATGAACCGTGTGTATCACTACTCGAGCGCGTTGGTGGGTAATCTTATCGGTCGTCATCATATTTGTCCTTGCAGCGTCCCTGCTTGTCAGACCCACGCTGGCCATATACTGGCAAAACCAGGCTGGCGGACTGATAGCGCAGCAATTGGGTTCAAACACCGCCATGTTCCCTTGTGAAATTCCCCCATTGACCGATCCGAACGAACGCAGCCGAATCCAGACAGCTATGGCGCTCCTCGATCGATCTATCCAATACGAGCCACGATTCTCGCAATCTTATCTGCTGTTGGGTCACGCTGCTTGCCTGATCGGCCAAACCGAGCGGGCTGTTGAGGCTTTTCAGACCTATGCCCGGCTGCGGCCGAACAACCCCCTCGGATACGTGGAGCTGGGTTTTGCCAGGTACAACTTGTGCTCCGATCGCACCGAAAAGAGTGCCAGGGACGTCTCGTCCCTCTCGGAAATCAGGCTTTGTCAGGATACTGAGCTCCTCCACCAGATTCGTTCGGATTGGCTGGCTCACGGCATAGACGTAAATCAATTTCTCACATCGGCGCGCCAGGCCTTTGAAAACCTGCAGTATGCCGATGCGGACTTGTGGTATCTCCGCGCGGCAAAGTTCGAGCTTACCTCAATTAAGGATATGCCCACCCCTGATCAGTATAAGTGGGCTGTAGCAGCCATCCGATCTCATTCTTCCTTTCCTCAAGCGTTGGCTCGACTCCTTCCCATTCACGATCTAGATAGATCATCCACCATCCTTGCCGGCGAATTGCACCTGTTCAGGGAGAACCCGAACCACACTCTGAATTATGGCGACCCGGTTGCTAGCAAATCCGTGGATCATCATACGGCCGGTATCATGTATTATGGCGGACAAGCCGGGGTTTTTATCGATGTAAAACAGGATGGATGGTATCAGATATCTATTCAGGCGCAAAATACGCCTCCCGCCCCGGTGATCCTCCTGGTGGAGAGCGACTTCCAGCCCTTTGGCAAAATTGAGCTGACCCGCGGCGATGGGAGCTGGCAGGTGTTTCAATTCAAAGTGAACCTCCAAGCAAACATGCATCTCCTCGATATCAATTACATCAACGATGGCATGGTCAATGATGTTGATCGCAATGCTGTTATTGAATGGATCAAGATAGAAAAAAAGGGCTAACAGCGTGAACAGGTCGAGTAATTATTCTGACCCTCGGCTGTTTTGGGAAGAAAGATTGTCAAAAAATTTCGATCTCACCGGAGTCGGATATGCACCCTTGGGCCCGGTATACAATTTGCGCATCTATCAGGCTCGATTGAATGGTCTTATTAAAGCCTTGGAAATAACAAAATTAGATTTGGAGGGCAAAAATATCCTAGAAATTGGCTGTGGGACAGGTTTTTATATCGATTTCCTTAAAAAACAATGTATCAGTTCCTATACCGGTTTGGATATTACGGATGTCAGCATACAAAACCTGTCTAAACGCTACCCCGAACTAGAATTCATTCGTGCTGATATTGGAGATGCGGATTTCTCAATTGATCGCCGATTTGACATTATCCTGATTGCCGATGTTCTTTTCCATATCGTGGATGACATGAGATTCAACGCTGCCATTACCAATATTTCTAAACTTCTCGTGCCAAATGGAGCTTTGCTCGTCTCAGACTTATTCACAAAGTTCTCTGTAGATACAAAACAGCACTGTTACTGGCGAAGCATATCCCAATACGCCACTGCCCTCGCAAAAAATGGGCTTGTCATTCAGCATATCCAGCCTATGTTCGCCATTTTCCATCCTCCCACTCGGGTTATTGGAACAACGTTGTTCTGGCAAGCCTACGCTTTGCTATGGAAATATGCTCTTCTCCGCTTAGCGCGTTTTAGATGGTTCGATCAATCCTTATCATCTTTTCTCAGTGAGGTAGATAAAAAGATCTTTCTTCCACGTTCTGGTATCGATACACCCAATAACAAGTGGATGATCGCTCGGAAAAATGTGGGGTAGATATTTAAAAACTAATACTATTTATACCATCGGCAGCGTCGCCAATAGCGCAGCGCTATTTTTATTAATTCCATTCTTAGTAAACAACCTCTCCACCGCAGACTATGGCGCGTGGGCGATCTATGAAATTTTGATCTTATTGCTAAATATCTTGATTTCTGCGGGCATGGATCTTGGGCTTATGCGGGAATATTGGTTTCTAGAAAGTGAAACAGACCGCCGTATATTGAATGGTACAGTTCTCATAGCAGTTACCTTCTGGGAATTTTTATTGTTCGGCATCCTAAATGGTGGTTATTCGTTGATCAGCAGACTACCAATATTCTCAACTTTTCACCTCAATTCATTCCCCCGGGGTTCCTTGTTACTGGTTTATGCGATCAGTGCTGCTGAAACGATTTTCTCTATATTTTTAGCCATTTTCCGTATCCGTGAGCAACCCGTTCATTATGTTGCACTTTCCGTAGGGAAACTCTTGCTGTTCCTCATTTCTGCAATTGCGTTACTAAAAATGACTGGTAGCATCAACGGCGCGCTTGGAGGACGCCTTTTAGCCGACTTGATCGGTATCGTGGCTGCGTCCTTGTTGAGTTTGCGCTTGATAAGTCTGAAATTCGAATGGCATAAACTTAGCCGCGTTCTCAATTATGGATTACCCTTTATTCTGGCGAATTTATCGGGTTACGTCCTGCAAAACTCCGATCGCTATATATTAACTGCCAGCTCCACCTTAACCATTGTGGCTATTTATTCGTTGGTTTATAAGCTCGCCTCGTCTCTAAATGTATTTATCACAGGACCTTTTGCCACGGATTGGGCTGCTCGCCGCTATAGGATCGCTCTGGAGGACCAGGCGCAGAAAAAATATGCCGACGTCTTATTATTTTATCTTTTCATCGGCAGTCTGGGTATGTTAGGGATCATAATTATTTCACCTTTGGCATACCATTTTATCGCTCCCGCTTCTTATTGGGGAGGGTTACAAGTATTGCCTGTTCTTCTCCTGGCTATTTTTATTTATGGATTGAGTTATCCGTTAAACGTGGGCCTGATAATCAAAGACAAAACCCCTCTCCTAGCCGTCATCGGAATTGTATCAGCTATTTTCTGCCTCGGGGTTGAAGTAATTTTGATTCCCCGATTTGGTATGGCGGGTGCCGCTTGGTCAACGTTTTTTTCTTATTTGGTCTGGACAGTCGGAATCACGATTTTCTCTTTGAAAACTTATCCAATCCCATACCAGTGGGGTAAAATTCTGGGTGTCTGCGGCGCAGCCATTATCGGGTATCTCGGAATTTTCTGGATTAATCAATCCGCTTCAAGCCTTATCGATTCGATCAAAGCCATGCTCTTAAGCCTTACATGGCTTATTATTGTGTACGGCATCACTGGGTTTACGCTGATACGGCGACCGGCGGCTAAACTCGCCAGATGAGCTGCTTCGTTCCAAAGATATTTATTATGATAATTATGAAGGTGCTCGATTTTGAAAAATAGAAAGTTGATCTAATGTCCTTTTGGAACATTCTACTTTTATTTATCATCATACTTCCTACGGTTCACTGTCGAATTGATTTAGGCCCATTTAGTTTTAGTTTAATGGAACCCTTCGTGCTGGTCACGGCCTTTTTATTGGTTGGCGCGTATCTTTTTCAACGGAAGTCGATCACTATTTCGAAGACGCCTTTCCTTTACATATTTATAGCCCTTTCTGTATGGACCGCCTTAATGCGGCCGTGGTCTTTAAACTGGCAAAATGGCTTGAGCGATATCCGTGATTGGCTCGTCCCTTTGCTCGTATTTATGATTCTCAGCATCTTGGCAAGAAACCGATGGGAACGCTGGTATTCGCTACTCCTAATATGGACGTTGTTTTTAGCCGGTTTCGGCATCTTCCAGCATTTTGTTAATGGCGCCAGACCATTTGTCACTGAGCTGGCTGGATATAAAACCGGATTCACTGTCAATCCTTCTGATGAAGGACACCTTTCCCTAGTTTCTTACGCGGCCGGTTTTTCCAGTCACCCCAATGATTATGGTCTCTATATGTTAGGAGGACTATTGCTGGCACTTGGTTGGGTATTAAGCCAAAAGAGATACATTCTTCCTAAGATCGCTATTTTGCTACCTATCGGATTAAGTTTGTACTGGTCTTATTCAAAATCATCGATCCTGGCCGCGCTTATCCTCCTCGCTCTTTTCTTGCTTTTATGGCGAGTCCGGCCTAATAAATTGTTGCTGGCAATATCATCGATCATTGTTCTTCTTGGTTTATACGTGTTAAAATATTTGTTGCTCAGCCTACCCCAGGCGCTATTAAGCACCTTGTGGTGGCGAGTTGGTTTGTGGAATATCGCTCTAAATTTATTAAGCCACCAACCCAATATCTTGATATTTGGAAATGGCATGGACTTATTTAGCCAGATCGCCTATTACCCGCAACCTCATAACCTTTATATCTACATTCTATTGCAATACGGCATCCCAGGCTTGCTTCTAGTATTAACTTTATTGTTGTTGATCCTTATCCAAGGAATGAAATTGTATCAAGCGCATTGGTATCGCCGGGATCCTCGTTTGCTGGGGTTATGGCTTGGGGTAATGAGCTTCTTCTCGGTTGGTCTAACGGAATCGACTTTTTATGGTATCGAAAATCGAGCCATCTTTCTGATCCTAATGGCAGGTTTTGAGGGCTTGCTCATTGAGAGAAAATGGTCATATTATCAGCAACTCGCAAAAGATTAAAGCTTTTTTGATATGAACAATACCTGAACAGAACCCGAAACGAATATATGAATCATCCTCTGCGTGTACTCGTCATTTCAGATCTGTTTCCAAATCCTTCGCACCCTGCTTTTGGCATTTTCGTAGAAAGGCAATGCCACTATTTGCAGGATTACTGTCAGCAGGTGGTGGTTGCTCCAGTACGAGTGTTCCCCCATCTGCGTATCTGGAAAAACATTCTTAAACCCGGAGAGTTTGCACGAACCTGGTTAGAGTGGCGTCGTGGATTAAATAAAATCCCTTCTCAAGGGGAACTCAACGGTCTGATGGTATATTACCCGCGTTACACTTCTCTACCCAAACAGATTTTCCTGGGCACCTGGGGATATTTTGCCTACCCGGCCATTGCCCTATTGCTGCGACGATTATACGAACAGTACCATTTTGACCTGATTCACGCTCATTTTGCTTCTCCAGCCGGCACGATTGCTTTATTGGCTCAGCGCTGGATGCGTGTGCCCATTGTGCTAAGCGTCCACGGTTATGATCTTTTTTATATGACCAAACAAAATAAATTAAACCGGGATATCATCATTAATGTCTTTAACAAAGTGGACGCCATCTTGGCGAACAGCAACAAAACTGCCCAGGGTATTGCAAGCTATGGGATCGAGCTGTCCAAAATTCATTTAGTCAGGTTGGGCGCAAATCCTGAAATCTTTATTCCTGATTCAACAGAATCTGCTACAAATCATATCGAAATATTAAGTGTTGGGTATTTAACGAAGCGAAAGGGTCATGAATTCGTTTTGAGAGCTATGGCCGATTTAATGCAAAGGGGATATTCACTGCGCTATACTATCGTTGGAGATGGACCCGAGGAAGCCCATCTGAGGAAATTGACCCATCAATTGGATTTAGATCAGTACGTGTCTTTCGAGGGATACAAACCCCATGATCAGGTTTGGAGCTACTTCTCGCACTGCGATCTTTTTGTATTACCCAGTTGGAATGAAGCTTTCGGCCTGGTTTACGTTGAAGCCCTTTGGATGGGGAAACCGGTGATTGGCTGCCAGGGTGAAGGCGGTCCAGAAGATTTGAAAACATTGGGCGATTGCATTGAATTAGTAAAACCTCGTAGTGTAAAAAGCCTTGTAGAGGCCATGGAAAGATTGATCAATGATCCAATCCGGCGAAAAGAAATGGGTGAGAAAGGAAAATATATTTCTCAAAAGTATTTTTCTTGGAGCACGACTGCAGAAAAAACGTACCAGATATATTCCACTGTTGTCAATAAAACGGGGTGATGTATAAAAATAGAGTCAATGAACATTCATAAATTTAATCATCCATTACTTGTATATTTTCGGACTAAATGTATGAGGGAATTTATTGAACTAATTTCCATTAATTCAAAATCATTAATGTTAGATGTTGGCGAAGAGGAATATGAGCCCAGGTTAAATTGGAATGTTGGAGTTTCTAAGCTGTTAGATTTATTGAATCAAATCGTCTAAATAACTGTGAAATATAATATGAAAAAAGTTGTTGTAATACAGAGATATATTCCTCAATACAGAATCCGTTTTTTTGAATTATTAAAAAGTAGTTTAGCAAATAGGAACATCAATTTGCTGGTTATATATGGCCAGCCTGGGCTTAAAGATGAATTAAAAAAAGACGCCGTTGATTTTGCACATGGTGTGTATAAACGTAACATGATCATTTCAATCGGCAAATATGAAATATATTGGCAACCTGTTCTGCAATTAATAAAAAATGCCGACTTGGTGATCGTTGAACAAGCCAGTAAACTATTAATTAATTATATTCTCATTCTGCAAAATATACTCAAACTTCGAAAAGTGGCCTTCTGGGGTCATGGAAAGAATTTTCAACGCGAAAGCGCAAATTTATTTGGCGAATTAATTAAGAAAATTTTATCCGGCAAAGTTCATTGGTGGTTTGCTTATGATACATTAAGCGCAAGAGCTGTTGAGAATTTGGGGTTTCCGAAGGAGCGAATAACGGTCGTTCAAAATTCTATCGATATCCACCCGCTTATTGAGGCATTTAATCACTTAGATCCCGCTATTGTTGAAAATGTCCGTCAGAATTTGGGAATCCAAGGGAAGCATACCGGTTTGTATGTCGGGGGGATGTATACAGAAAAACGACTTGATTTTCTCTTAGACGCATGTCAATTGATACGTCAAAGAGTTCCAGATTTTGAAATGATTTTTATAGGCTCCGGCTTGGAAGTGTATAAGGTTCAGGAGGCGTCCCGGAAATGTAGCTGGATACACTATGTGGGGCCTAAATTTGGCATCGAAAGGGTTCCTTATTTCGCATTATCCCAGGTATTCTTAATGCCTGGATCAGTTGGTTTAGCAATACTGGATTGTTTCGCCATGGAAGTACCCTTGATAACTACTAGACATATTAATCATGGCCCAGAAATTGAATACCTAAAAAATGGCGTGAATGGAATTATGGTCGATGATTCTGATGATCCTGAAGCGTATGCGAGCGAAGTAATTTCTGTATTAATTGACGAACAAAAAAGGCAATCATTGGTAGAGGGATGCCGAAAATCGCGCATTAACTACAGTATTGAAGCTATGGTGGATCGCTTTGTAAACGGAATAGTAAAAGCACTAGAATGATCGAACCTGTCCCGTTTGCGCAAACAAAATTCTTGGCCATGGGTATACCTGATGCGAAAATAAGCCTCAAACCAAATTTTGTAGATCCTGACCCAGGCCTGGGGGCTGGCCAGGGCGGGTATGCGCTTTTCGCTGGACGCCTCAGCCCTGAAAAGGGTATCAAGACGCTCCTTGCCGCCTGGAAATTACTGAAAACCAATGTTCCACTTAAAATCGTGGGGGAGGGCCCTTTGCGAGAAGAAATCAAGTCCTCGGCAGAAGAAAATCCCAATATCCAGTGGCTGGGTCAGAAACAACGCGGCGAAATGCTGGAGTTGATGGGAGAAGCGGCTTTCCTTGTGTTTCCATCTGCGTGGTATGAAACGTTTGGATTATCGATCATTGAGGCTTTTTCCAAGGGCACACCTGTCATTGCATCTCGACTTGGAGCAGCCGAAAATCTGGTTGACCTCAACCGCACAGGACTTTTCTTTAAAACCGACGATAATGATGTTTATAATTTATAAACTCAAGGATAAAACCAAAATTTTTTCTATATATATGTATTAGTAATCTTTGGATTCAATTTATTCGAATTTTTTCAAAAGTTCAATTAAGATATAATTTTATGGCAGCACCATAATATGTCTTTTAGAGCTGGTTATGGTGTCATATCTTTTCTCAATTCATCAAGAAATGATTTATTTCTTCATGAACAAGAAAGATAATATTAAATTTTACTCAAATCCCACAATTCCCATTATCTATGAAAATAATAATTATCCACACTCATTATCAGAATCCCGGCGGTGAAGATGTAGTGGTGGCGCAAGAAGCTGCTCTATTGCGCAGTCACGGTCATACCGTAATGCTTCTAACATTTCACAACCGCGATCTGGAAACGCTTCACTCATGGCGAAAAGCCGCATTGACGCTCTGGAATCAAAAAGTATATCAGCAAACGCGTCTCTTCATCCGCGAACATCAGCCGGATATAGTGCACATTCACAATACTTTTTTATTCGCTTCACCGGCGGTAATTCATGCTGCAAAAGCCGAAGGGCGGCGAGTCGTAATGACCCTCCATAATTATCGCCTCGCTTGCCTCAATGCGCTCTTTTTCCGACAAGGGCAGGTGTGCGAAGATTGTTTGGGCCATGCGCCTTTGCCTGGCGTGTACTTTGGTTGTTACCGCGGGAGAGTTGAAAGTGCAGTGACCGCAGCGATGCTGATGTTGCATCGCAGTCTGGGTACATGGACAAAGATCGACCGCTTTATCATACTGACACCGTTTGCGCAAACAAAATTCTTGGCCATGGGTATACCTGATGCGAAAATAAGCCTCAAACCAAATTTTGTAGATCCTGACCCAGGCCTGGGGGCTGGCCAGGGCGGGTATGCGCTTTTCGCTGGACGCCTCAGCCCTGAAAAGGGTATCAAGACGCTCCTTGCCGCCTGGAAATTACTGAAAACCAATGTTCCACTTAAAATCGTGGGGGAGGGCCCTTTGCGAGAAGAAATCAAGTCCTCGGCAGAAGAAAATCCCAATATCCAGTGGCTGGGTCAGAAACAACGCGGCGAAATGCTGGAGTTGATGGGAGAAGCGGCTTTCCTTGTGTTTCCATCTGCGTGGTATGAAACGTTTGGATTATCGATCATTGAGGCTTTTTCCAAGGGCACACCTGTCATTGCATCTCGACTTGGAGCAGCCGAAAATCTGGTTGACCTCAACCGCACAGGACTTTTCTTTAAAACTGACGATGCCGAAGATTTAGCAGCGAAAGCAGCCTGGTTGTATAGCCATCCCAACATGAGAGCGCAAATGCGCCGGGCAGCCAGAGCAGAGTATGAGGCGAAATATACGGCCGAGCGCAATTACGAATTGCTGATGGACATCTACACAGAGGTATTAAGTCAATGAGGGGAAAGGATCACTTTATCCTGGGGATGCGCGTGGACGCCACATCCTACTCCATGGCAACTCAGCAAGTGCTGGATTGGGCCAGGGCGGGCCAGAGCCGCTGTGTGTGCGTTGCTAATGTTCATGTTGTCATGGAGGCCCACGATGATCCAGCCTTTCGGGCATACATCAACGCTGCCGATCTGATAACGCCTGACGGCATGCCGCTGGTCTGGATGTTGCGGAGATTGGGAGTGAGAGATCAACAGCGGGTTTACGGTCCCGAGCTGACCCTGTGGGTGGCCAAAGCTGCCACACAGGCGGGCTTGCCGATAGGATTATATGGCGGCAGCCCCCAAGCCAATGACGGCTTGGCGCGCAGCCTCCAAGAGCATTTCCCCGGTTTGCGCATCGCCTATCGGTACAGCCCGCCTTTTCGCCCCCTCTCAGATAAAGAGGATGCTCAGGTGGTTGATGCAATCAATACTTCGGGCACGCGCATTTTGCTGGTTGGGTTAGGTTGCCCTAAACAGGAACGCTGGATGGCAGAACATAGAGGTCTCATTGCAGCGGTCATGCTGGGTATAGGGGCAGCTTTTGATTTCCACAGCGGGCTGAAACCGCAGGCCCCTTATTGGATGCAGCAGGCAGGATTAGAGTGGCTGTTTCGTCTTATTAATGAACCACGGCGCTTGTGGCGGCGATATCTCTATTACAATCCGCGTTTTGTCTGGTTGGCGTTGCTGCAGCTAATACGAGACTCTTTCGAAAAGAATTAATCATTTTTATGCAAATTGCGGGTGCTTATTCGGCTTATCCCCTCTCCTCCATCGCCATCCGCAGCGCCGCGCGCCAGCCTGGCAGCCGCAGCCCAAACACCCTCCCAAATTTCCCGCACGCCAGCGCCGTGAACAGCGGCCTTTGC
>Ga0078972_1005548_pt1 | contig 31781 bp, 22 predicted proteins | sample YelNatPaOPGAMG01_FD_67568 | JGI IMG/M metagenome (GOLD analysis project Ga0078972, IMG submission 67568) | Hot spring thermophilic microbial communities from Obsidian Pool, Yellowstone National Park, USA - OP-RAMG-01 (SPADES assembly) (version 2) | ecosystem: Environmental > Aquatic > Thermal...
TTCAACAGACAGGCTTACTACGAAGCTTAACATCATCGGTGCAGGTGCTATCGGAAGCTTTACAGCACTGACACTTTCAAAGATGGGGTTTACAGATATATCCGTGTTTGATGCGGATACCTAGAGCTACACAACCTGCCAAACCAGTTCTACAGGGAATGCGATATCGGAAAGCCCAAGGTGGTAGCACTCAAGGAGATTATACATGCATTCACAGGTGCTGAGATAAAGCCGTATCAGGAGATGTATAAATCGCAAAGCATTTCTGGTATTACAATCCTTGGTGTAGATAGCATGGATGAAAGAATAGGTATCTGGGAGAAAATGAAGTTTAACATCAGGGTACCGCTTCTGCTCGACGCCCGAATGGGCGGCGAGGTGATGATCTTGATTGCAATCAACCCATGCAATATAGCTGATATCAAAAGGTATGAGGCAAGCCTTTATAGCTCAAAGGATGCAGTTAAGCTGAGGTGTACCCAGCAAGCGATCATCTATACCCTGCTACACATCGCTGGCTACATTGCCAATACAGTAAAGAGGTTTGTGATGAATGAGGGGTATGATAAAGAGATGATCTTTGATACAAACACAAGGATGCTTATGAGGGATATGCCACAGATGAGGGAAGAGGTAGCGTGAGGAAATATTTAGAGAGGTGAAATAAAGCCTCTCTTTTTTTAAGTTACTACATCGCAAAGCTTCGAGGGGGTGGCAGGTTTGAGCGGAATAAGCGGTTTAAAGAAAAGTAAGCTACGGCTTAAATTTATACAGTTTATACAGATTATTTTTGGTGAATGTTTGAATTTTTATTTCGGTACCATTTGTAGCAATTAATTAACAACTGTGTTAAGAAAGCTTATAGCTTGAACCTCCTTTGTTTATAAGTATTGTCAGGTGATAGGGTACCTTACCAGTTGGAGGATTTAAGCTTTTAATAAATTTTTAGCGGAGACGAGTGATGTGATTTGATAAATGGAGATTGATAGAGAAATGAAAAATTTTATCACAAACAATCCCACAAAGCAGCTCAAAAGCAGAATCTGTGTTATTCTATGTTTATTTGCAGTTTAAATATTTAATAGGCTAGGAGGATAAAAAATGGGAAGCCCACCCCTTGATATAACATTTATTACAAACGAACCAGGTAAATCTATTAAAGATAGGTTCAAACAGTTGATAAAAGATGCAAAATTATTTGACTGCATAACTGGGTACTTTAATGTAAGTGGATTTTATCTTCTCTGGGATGCGCTGGATAATACGGAGAAGATACGAATTATTATTGGTCTCAAGACCACTCCGCAAACTTATGAATACATAAAGAGTGTACAAAATGAAGAAAATTCGTTATATTCTCATTTAGAAGCAAAACAGATAATAGGAGATACAGTACAACAAGATATTGAAAATTCAGAGGAAAAAACAGAAGTTGAAGACGGGATCCAAAAATTTATTGAATGGATAAAAAAGGGTAAATTACAAATAAAAGCATATCCATCTCAAAATCTACATGCTAAATTATATATTGTAACGTTTAAAGAGGGAGATAGGGATATTGGAAGGATTATTACAGGTTCAAGTAATTTTACAGAGAAAGGGCTTCAAGATAATCTAGAGTTTAATGTTGAACTCAAAAACCGTTCGGATTATGAGTTCGTTAGAGAGAGATTTGAGGAATTGTGGAAAGATGCTGTTGATGTTTCTGATAAATTTGTACAAACGATATATGAAAAAACTTATCTGAATCCAAATATTACACCATATGAACTTTATTTAAAATTTTTGTATGAGTATTTTAAAAATGAGTTAAGTAGAACTGATGAGATTTTTTCACAGTATATACCAGACAATTTTAAGAGGTTTAAATATCAAGAACAGGCTGTATTAAATGCAAAGAAAATTTTAGAAGAATACGGCGGTGTTTTTATTTCCGATGTTGTTGGATTAGGAAAAACTTATATTGTTGCCATGCTTGTAGGACAGCTTGATGGCAGAACCCTTGTTCTGGCTCCTCCTTCTCTCATGAATAGAAACAACCCTGGTTCCTGGACCAATGTATTTTCTGACTTTCATATTCCAGCCGAATTCGTATCAATAGGTAAACTTAATGAAGGGAAAATATTAGTAGAGCAAAGAGAATACAAAAATATCATAATAGATGAATCTCATAGTTTTAGAAACGAAACAACCATTAGTTATGAAGAAATTGCTGAAATATGCAGGGGGAAAAGGATCATTTTGGTTTCAGCGACTCCTTATAATAACTCACCAAAAGATATTCTTTCACAGATTAAACTCTTCCAGAATGCCAGAAAAAGCACAATTCCTGGGCTTATTGACCTTGAAGAATTTTTTAGGAAACTTGCATCAAAGCTGAAAGACATTGACCGTCAGAATGAATACGATAAATATCTTGAAAGCACAAAAAAAATTGCAAAAGAAATCAGGGAAAAAGTTTTAAAATATTTAATGGTGAGAAGAACGAGAACAGAAATAGAAAAATATTTTAAGGAAGACCTTGAGGCAAATAACATCAAATTTCCTGAAATTAAAGACCCAAAACCATTATATTATCAACTAAACGATGAAGAAGATAAAATTTTCATGGAAACAGTTAAATTAATAACCCAGAAATTTACTTATGCTCGTTATACCCCGCTCCTTTATCTTAAACAAAGTGTTTCACCTCTTGAAGTTCAATCACAGAAAAATATGGGTGGGTTTATGAAAGTCCTTCTTGTTAAGCGTCTTGAGAGTAGTTTTCATGCCTTCAAAGAAAGTATTAAGAGATTTATTAATTCTTATGATAAATTTATAAAAGAATTTGGAAATGGAAATGTATATATAAGCAAAAAATACATAAATAAAATTTTTGAACTCTTAGAAGAAGGTGATGAAGAAACAATTCAAAAATTGATTGATGAAGGTAAAGCAGAAAGACATAATTCAAAGGAGTTTAGAGAAGATTTTGAAAAAGCTCTTAGAAATGACTTTGAAATTCTTAAAAATATAGAATCAATGTGGAAGGAGGTAAAAAGAGACCCCAAACTTGAAACACTTATAAACAACTTAAAGAAGGATGAGTTGCTGAAAAATAATAAACTAATAGTATTTACAGAATCAAAAGAGACAGCAGAATATCTTACAGAAAATATAAATAAAAATTTCGGTGAAATTTCTCTATTATTTCACGGCACATCTTCAGAGATAATTCGGGATAAAGTTATAGAAAACTTTGATGCGAGGGCAAGGAATCAAAAGAATGATTATAGAATACTTGTATCCACTGAGGTTCTTTCAGAAGGTGTCAACCTTCACAGAGCAAATATAGTGATAAATTATGATATTCCATGGAATCCTACAAGATTGATCCAAAGGGTTGGAAGAGTAAATCGTATAGACACTCCGTTTGATAAAATTTACACTTTCAACTTTTTTCCTACAACCCAGTCGGACAATGAAATTGAACTGACAAATATTGCCCGTTCAAAGATAGAAGCATTTTTAACTCTTTTAGGTGGAGATGCCTCAATTCTTACAGAAGGAGAACCTGTATCTTCTCATGAGCTCTTTGATAAACTTCTTTCCAGTAAAATCCTTATGGAAGGAGAAACTGAGGAAAGTGAACTTAAGTATTTGAGAATCATAGAAAATATACGCGATGAAAATCCTGAACTATTTGAAAAAATAAAGCAGCTTCCTAAAAAGGCTCGTTCAGCCAGAATTTATGTTCAGTATTTAAATGGCATCGCATCATCTGATTCTCTCCTTACCTTTTTTAGAAAAGGTAAACTTATGAAATTCTTTTTATCAGGCAACAACACAATAGAACTTGATTTCTTGAACGCCGCTAAAATTTTTGAATGTTTAGAAAATGAAAAAAAAGTAAAACTTCCACTGGAGACTTATTATGAACTCCTTGATAAAAACAAAGGCGCATTTTTGAATGCAACCATTGAGGGCATGATATATGCTCACTCACGTCGTGGGTCTGATAGTGCAAGGACACTTGTAAGAATCTTAAAAGCCACACAGAAAAATAGTAAACAATTAACAGAGGAGCAGGAAGAATACATTAAAAAAATAATTAAACGTCTTGATGAAGGTTCGATCCCCCAAAAAACAGTTCATAAAGTACTTAAAGCATTACAAAAACTTGAGGGAGAAATTCAAAATCCTTTAAAAGTTATTGGTACGCTACAAAAAGAGATTCCGCCTGCTTTTCTTAAAAGCCACTATGCAGAGAGTTCTGCAATAACAGAAGGGAAAAGAGAAGTTATTTTATCAATTTATTTAACTGGGGAGAAAAATGGATAGAGAACAGGCAAAAGAATTAGTGGTTAAAACTTTTGAAGGACCATTTAACGAAAATAAGTTTATTAATTTTATATCCAATCTTTTAAAAAGATATGACAGAGAAAAAGTTCTTAAACCACGAATTGGAATACAGGGAATAACAGAAAGATTCCTTGATTTTATCAGTTCATGGGAGAGGATAGGTCGTTATGAAGATGCAGATAAAAAGATAATTGATATTTTAATAGTCAAGTTAAAAAGAGGAACATCGCTTTATCGGGCTCGCCTGGCTCAAAGAAATTTTGTTGCATCTTATCTACAAGGAAAACTGGGAACAACCTCGGAAAAAGATGCAGCCCTTGTTGCTTTTGTGGACTCCGATGAAAATGACTGGCGATTTTCCTTTGTAAAAATGGAATACCGATTTGAAAAAACCCCATCTGGAAAAGTAAAAGTAAAGGAAGAATTTACTCCTGCCAAAAGATGGTCATTTCTTGTTGGTCCATATGAAAAAAGCCATACAGCCCAGTCAAGATTTGTCCCAATTCTTGAAGATGACAATTGGAGACCAAATCTTTCTGACCTTGAAAGAGCATTTGATGTTGAGGTTGTTACAAAAGAATTCTTTGAAGAATATAGAACTCTGTTTATCAGTACAAAACTTGAACTGGATAAAATTGTTATAAACAATAAAAAAGTAAAAGAAGAATTTGAAACAAAGAGAATAAATACTGTTGATTTTGCAAAAAAACTTTTGGGTCAGATTGTTTTCCTTTATTTCCTTCAAAAGAAGGGATGGTTTGGTGTTCCAAAGGGAGAGTCCTGGGGAAAGGGTCCGAAAGATTTCATAAGAAGGTTATTTAACAAAGAGTTTGGAGGATATAAAAACTTTTATAATGATATCCTTGAACCATTGTTTTATGAAGCATTGAGAACTGACAGAAGCGAGGTTGACCACTACTATAGCAGATTTGACTGTAAAATTCCTTTCTTAAATGGTGGACTATTTGATCCGATAAACAATTATGACTGGGTGAATACAGAAATTACCATTTCGGACGAATTATTTTCAAACTCAAAAGGGGATGGCATTCTTGATATCTTTGATTTATATAATTTTACAGTAAACGAAGAAGAACCACTTGAAAAAGAGGTAGCCCTTGACCCTGAACTACTTGGTAAAATCTATGAGAAATTAAATGCCATAAGAGAGGACAACTTTGATGAGTATAGAAAAGTTTTAAAATCAGGCAAAAAAGGTGAAGAAACGAAATTTAATAAAGAGTATGGAGTTTATTACACACCAAGAGAGATTGTTCATTATATGTGCCAGGAGAGTTTAATAAATTATCTATCAACAGAACTGATAAATGGTAATTCTCGCGAAAGCGGGAATTCAGTTGTTTCTGAAGACGAGATCGAGACACTTATCAAATATGGTGCACAAGTGGGTGAGCATGAAGCAACTGTTGAGGCTAAAGGTAGAGAAACCGGTACATATTCTTATAAGCTTCCTGAAAGCATCAGAAAGAATGCAAAACTCATTGATGAAAAATTGGCAAACATCAAAGTATGTGACCCAGCAGTTGGTAGTGGTGCTTTCCCTGTTGGTATGATGACAGAAATAGTTAAAACAAGAAATACACTCTCATCCTATATAAAAGAGTCCAACAGATACAGCTATAATTTTAAACGTGACTGTATTCAGAATTCTCTCTATGGCGTGGATATTGATCCCGGTGCAGTTGAAATTGCAAAACTACGTTTGTGGTTATCACTTATAGTGGATGAAGATGATATCAAGAAAATTAAACCTCTACCAAATCTTGATTATAAAATAATGCAAGGAAATAGCCTTCTTGAAGAGTATGAAGGCATTAAACTGATAGACGAACAATTTTTTAAAGAATATGAAGATAACAACAAAGCATTGAAGGAATGGATAGAAGAACAAAATAAGTTACAAAAAGAGTACATTGATTTGCACAGTACAGACCAGCTTACCCCTATCAAAAAAGCAGAGATCAATAAAAAACTTAAAGAGCTTGATAAACAGATTAGAAATTATTCTTCACGGACAGTAGATAGTAATAAGAATTTCGAGCTTTTTGGAATGAGTGAAGCACAAAAGAAGGCCCATGAATTATTAAGTTTACAACATCAATTTTTTAATGCCACATCAAAAAATGAGAAGGACACACTAAGGAAAGAAATTGAAAAACTGACATGGGATCTTATAAAAGAAACCCTAAAAGAACAGAACAAAACTGACAAAATAAAGGAGATAGTTCAATTTCAGAATACAAATAAAAAACCGTTCTTCCTTTGGAAATTGCACTTTGCAGAGGTGTTCAATGAAAAAGGGGGATTTGACATCGTGATTGCCAATCCGCCGTATATTCAACTCCAAAAAGACCACGGAAAACTTGCAAACTTATATCAGAACAAAGGTTTTGAAACCTTTGACCGGATGGGAGACATATATACGCTGTTCTATGAAAGAGGTGTACAATTATTAAAAGACAATGGGCATCTTTGCTTTATTAGTTCCAACAAGTGGATGCGCGCTGGCTACGGACAAAGTTTGCGAAGCTTTTTTAGCAAGCATAATCCACTTTTGCTTGTTGATTTAGGTCCCGGGGTTTTCGAGAATGCTACCGTTGACACCAATATTTTGCTTTTACAAAAAGCATCAAACCAAAAGCAATTACAAGCTGTAACACTTACAGAAAAGCTAAAAAATAATGGTCTTGGACAATATGTAGAACAACACAAAATAAATATTCCTACACCTGTGAATGGTGCATGGTTTATAGGCAGCAGTGCTGAACAGTGTCTAAAAGAAAAGATAGAACGTATAGGTAAACCTCTGAAAGAATGGGATGTAAATATTTATCGTGGAGTTCTAACGGGTTTAAACGAAGCCTTTATTATAGATAATCAAAAGCGGGAAGAGATAATAGCCAATTGCAAGGACGAGGAAGAAAGAAAAAGAACGAAAGCAATAATAAAGCCAATCTTGCGAGGCAGAGATATCAAACGCTACTACTACCAATGGGCAGGGCTGTGGGTGATTATAATTCCTGCTGGCTGGACTAATGAAAATAGGGAAAAGAAAAAGCCAGAAGAATTTTTTAAAGAAACTTTTTCTTCACTTTATCAGCACTTAGGACAATATGCACAGAAAGCAAAAAAAAGAGATGATCAAGGTGATTATTGGTGGGAATTACGTGCATGTGCCTACTACCCCGAATTTGAAAAGGAAAAGGTGGTGTGGCAGGAAATAGTAAGAGAGCCAAGTTTTTCTTTTGACAATACAGGAATTTATATTGAAGCCACAGCTTTCTTAATGACTGGAAAAAATCTTAAATACATAATTGGTTTTTTAAACTCAAACCCTGTAGCCCTTTTCTTCAAAACTTTCTACGCAGGTGGTGGATTAGGAGAAGACGGTTACAGATATAAAAAAGCATTTTTAGAACAACTCCCCCTCCCTCCCCTCACACCCCAAAACCAACCTATAGTAAAGCAAATAGAAGACCTCGTTGACAAAATAATTTCTGCCAAAAGACGTCGTCTGCCTTCGGCAGACGCTTCTCTGCAAGAGAGTAATAATTTACAAGTAGATACGAGCGACTGGGAAAGAGAAATAGACCAGCTGGTTTATAAATTATATGATTTGACAGAGGAAGAGATAAAAATAGCGGAGGGAAATAGTAATGACAAATAGCAAAAACCTATGGAATTTAACTAATAGACCTTCCACAAAAACTAAGTTGGAAATATTAAAAAAAGTATTTGATATGTGGCTTACTGTTTGGAACAAACAAGATTGGGTAACTAATGAATGGTATGTAATGGATTTATTTGCTGGTAAAGGTAAATATGATAGTGGAGAAAGTGGTTCACCGCTGATTTTCTTAGAAACAATCTATGCTAAAAAAGACAAATTAAGAGATGACCTTAAGATTAAGTTATTCCTTGTTGAAGCAAACAAGGAGAATTTCAAAGAATTAAAAAATACTATTGAAGGTTTTGTAACCACAAATAAAATACTTAATCATGTTGAAATAGTATATTATAACGCAGATGCAAATATAGCAATAAGTGAGATCATGTCCGGCATTCATAATTCTAACAAACATCCCCTTTTTGTTTTGATAGACCCAACAGGATTACAATTCAAAAAAGAGAATCTTAACAAAATTATCAATCTAAGAAATCCAAAAGATTTTTTATACAACTATATTCTTGAAGGTGTCAGAAGAACGGGTGGATTGGTTAAAAAGGCTCATAGAGGAAGAATGCTTAATTCTAAAGAAATAAAAGCTACTGAAACACTTAAAAAATTTATTGGAGAGGATATTAACATTCTTGATAAAGACGATGTAAAAATAATGGAAGCTTACTGTCAAGCATTTACTGGGAGTAGCCTCAAGGTTGTTGCTTACGATGTTTCATATCCAGATAGAGATGATACGCTTTATTATCTTTTATTTGCTTCGAGAAAACCCTCTATTACAAAAATAGTAAAAGACATTTATGCGAGACAAAAAGTAAAGCAATTTGGCCCAACACTATTTGGTGGTAAAAAAATTTATGAAGAAAATATATTATCTTTTTCTGGAAGCTTAAATAAGATCACACGAAAAACACTCCTTTATAAAACAAAGGTTGAATATGGTGATTGGACAATAAATCATATAGTTGGTTGTATGCATGGATGTACTTTTCCCTGCTATGCAATGATGATGGCTAAAAAATTCGGGTGGGTTAAAGATGACGAAGACTGGAGAAGACCAAGGATAGTTGGGAATGCAATGGATTTATTGGAAATGGAAATTCCTAAATACAAGGATCAAATTGATTTTGTTCATTTGTGTTTTATGACGGACCCTTTTATGTACGATCATGAGAAAAAAGACATCATTCCTGACATAAAAGAACTTACCCTTAAAATTATTACCCGTTTAAACAAAGACGGTATAAAAGTGACAACACTTACAAAAGGGCTTTATCCAGATGAGCTTTTGGACAAAGAAAGATTTTCGAAAAGTAATGAATATGGGATTACAATAGTTTCATTGAATGACAATTTTAAACAGATATATGAGCCTTATTCATCACCCTATGAACATAGAATAGAAAGTTTAAAGAAACTCGAAGAAGCCGGACTAAACACATGGGTAAGTATAGAGCCATATCCTACTCCAGAATTAGATCCGACTGCAGTTAATATTGAAAACATTCTTGAGAAGATTTCTTTTGTGAAGAAAATTATATTTGGTAAATTGAATTACAATCGATTAGTTAACTATAGTGGAACTCCAAACTACAACTGGAAAAACAGCCAAGATTTTTATGAACAGACAGCTCGCAAAGTGATAGATTTTTGCAAAAAGAACAATATACAGTATCACATAAAGGCGGGGACACCTTTGAGCAATGAAAATGGAAATATCTTTAAAAAACAATAACAAATATGCTCAAAATTAAAGGGAAATATATTAGCAGTGTTTACCAAAGAGACAGGGTCAGCTAAAATGTCGAAAAAATATCTTATAAACACAGAATGCGAACGTGAGTTCACTAAAAATTATGATAGTTTTATTTATCAATTAGATGAATTCTTTAGATCAATGGGACTATTGTTTTCATATTTTTCCTGGTATATACTCCAAACAAATAAAACCCGTCTTATAAACTCAGAAGGGAAACATGGAGATGTTGATATTTTGGCAGGAAGGCTAAACTGGAATGACCCAAAAGAATTTGATGCTATATTTAAAGCAAGAAAACATCATCCAAATTTGTATCAACCTAATCTTACTTATCGTGAAGCGCTTGAAGTTCATAAGCTTGCCAATTCAGGTGGCATCAAGTGGCCACCATTGACTGATTACCTTGTTGGTATAGAGGTCAAGTGTACACGAAGTCCAGAGAAAGGTAAGATAAAATCAACAAAATCATCTAAAAATAAAATAAAAAAAATACGTGAGCAAGTTAATGATTTAATTCAAATGGGATTTGATAAGGTTGCTCTGTTAGATATTATTGCTAATTCCCCTATGCCAAGCTTTTCTCCAGAGAATGCTATTGCATCAAGTGAAGCCATGTATCCTTTGCTTCAACAAAGGTTACCAGATGATTCTCCAGCTGGACATTGGTTATGGTCAATAGGCTCTGTAGAAGGCGGAGATGAAACTGTAAGAAGTGGAGGAGCACCAGAAAAATTGAGAATGGCTCAAGATAACCCATTTTTAAAAGTAGATCCGAGAGTACAATCACAGAGGCAAGAAATGGAAAAGAAACTGTCAGCGATCTTATCAAATCTTCCCTCACCGTATGATTATCCGGTTATCTTTATAGATTGTATACATTGCCGCAAAATCCATGAGTTAGAGGAACCATGCGAAATATCGGGGGTCAGCCCCATAAATGTGAAATAGATTAACAATGAACAGTTCCAAGTCTTGAAATATTAATTTTCTCTTTCTTTAAATACATTGCCTGTTGCATAGAAATTATTGTATAAAGTTAGTATATGAATTCATTTAGATGTTGCAGGGATAATTGAGAGAGTGGTTAAGGGATAGGCACATGAAGGGCAATATAATAGGAATTATTGTAGGTGTTATCCTTACTTTACTCGTTAATCAGCTGAGTTATAGTTTTAAAGTGTATAAGAAACTTAAACAATTATATAAATTGTTGAAACCATTTGAGAGGCAAGCATTTAGTGAGAGAATATCACATAATTTGTTTACTATATTAAAGATAACAGATGAGAAAAAAAACCCGGAATACCAAAAGCTCCCTGATAAATTTGATATATTAACTGACAGTATATTCAAAGATATGCAGCAGATGAAGAAACAAATGGATCAATTATCTTATTATTATAAAGCAGTTATGAAAGAACCAGAATTTTCTTACCTTACAATTAATACGAAAGAAGAAAAGGTAATTGTGTATGCTGAACTCGGGCGTACAGCACAAGAATATATCATAATTAAACTTCCTATTGAAGAGAGGATTGTATTTCTAACCAAGATGATTAATGATCATGTAAACCAGCTAATAAAGCTTTTTGATTCTATTAGTAGATCGTCTTCTAATGCTATAGAACTACAAAATTTAAAAAATGAAATAAAAGCTATAACAAACAAAATAGATGAATACATGAAAAAAGATCTAAAGCAAGACTTAAATGAAATAGGTGAATATGTAAAAGATACTTACAAACTTATTAGTGATAATTCAGGATGTATAGTGAAATTGTTATTAGAGTTATTTTAGATTAAGAGAGCTCGGGGACACCCATTTACCCTATACCTGTCTATATAAAAATTCATTCTTTTGTATCTTTTTCCTTCCCCTCCGCCCAGCAGCATAGGAAATAGTGGCAGGTAAATGCTAAAATACCGGAAAGCAACCTTTTAAGATACTTGCCAGTTACTATAAAACACTTACATACAGTTGACTTGTAAATAATTGTAGATTATAAACTAATTTATAGAAGAGCTCTACTACTGTCCGCTTAAAATAAAGTAAGCTGTGGTTCGGATTTATCCAGATTATGCAGTTTATACAGATTATTTTGGTGAATAGATAGTAAGTCAATTATTAATACCTTTAAAAATACCGCTGAAATGTTGTGTTAATGAATTTACCAAAAATCGACTCAGTCCAATATGTCATGGACTCCTACAGAAACTTGACAAGCTCCTATGAAGGATTTAAAGGCGATTATATACAATGGATAAATCATCAATAATACAACATAATCATAACTTAAATCATGTTATTGCATTACATGCATCTGCTGGTTCTGGCAAAACCTATGCACTCTCCATACAATTCATCAAAACAATTTTATCTAATATCAGTCCGCATACTAAATCCCTGATACCGTTAAACAGGCTGCTTGCAATAACATTCACCAATAAGGCTGCAAATGAGATGAAGGAACGTATTTTAAAACAGCTTAAATTAATTGCCCTGCCCTCTCATGTTGATTCATATAAATCAGAAGAAAAAACACAAATACTGAAAGAATTGACCAAGCTTAATATAGATACGGATAATATAGGTAAACTCGCTGATGAACTAATAAGTCAGATTTTAAAGGACTACTCAAATTTTCAGGTTCGCACAATTGACAGCTTCCTTAGAAGCATCATTGTTGCATCTATAAGGGAGACTGGTCTACATCCGGATTTTCAAATAGATATGGATCCTTCTCCATATATAGATTATGCTGTTGACAAACTACTTTCAGAGATAAAAACAAACAACGAGATAAAAGAATATTTTTTAAACTTTTTAGATATCTATCTCCATGTAGAAGGCAAAACAAGCTTTTTCCCGCGTGATTGGATTGTTGAGACCATAAGTACCCTTAGATTACACGAGGTTAAACACGGTACCGAGATAAAATGTGACAATCTAACATCCATGGAAGTGGATTCAAAACGAAAGGCACTGGAAGACAAATTAAAACATTTTTATCAGGTTATAACAAACAAAGGTATTGATACAAATAAAAGGGCACCAAAAATCGACAAATTAAAATCTGATGATTTTTCAAATAGAGCGTGGAAAGAAGCTGATGTAACATACATTTTGACAAAGTCGAACAAACATTACAAAGACATACTTCAGCCTTTATGGAACGATATTAGAAAGGCTTTAGCCGAGCTCTTAATTATTTCAGGCAAAACACAATATAGTGCGTATTGCAGTATACTCGCAAAGGCAGAAAAAAACATTGAAGAGATCACAAAAATGAAAGGTAAGATACTTGTAGACGATATAAACAAATATGTGAGGAAACTAATAAAGGAACACACTGTGCCAGAGCTTTACTTTAATCTTGGTGAGCGCATACATCATTATTTTATTGATGAATTTCAGGACACAGATAGGGCTCAATGGAACAATATAAAGGCTTTAATCACGGATGCACTTGCATACAATGGATCATTTTTTTATGTTGGAGATAAAAAACAAGCTATATATAGATTTAAGGGTAGTGACGCCAGTCTTTTTGACGAGGTTAAAGAGGATAAAGAGATAAAACCATTTGGAGTTGGGTCTGAATACTTAGATTACAATTATCGATCAAAACCATTACTTGTAAAATTCTACAATGAAACCTTTGATGTTGAACGATTAAAATGTTTGGTTGACAGTGATAAGACAGATGAATTGGATTTAGAAATTATAAATCAAATTAAAACAGGCATTGAAAATACATACCAAAAATCCAGGCAGCATCATATAGAACATCAAAAGGAAACAGAAAATTCTAATAAAGACGATGGCTACATTCAGATAGAATATATTAAAAGAGAGGATACCTCTAAAGATGTCAATGAGACATCCTCGCAGCAGGATGACACAGAGCAGGACAATGAAAATGATATGCTCTTACAAAGGATCAAATCGGTTATAGATGAGCTGAAAAATAATGGTCTTCCATATTCTGATATAGCTGTGCTTGTTAGAAAGAACGAGGAGCTTAAAGAGTTATCTGTCAAATTAAAGGAACAAGGTATACCAGTACAGTCTGTCCGGGGCTTTAATATAAAAGAACATCCCTTAATTATAGAGGTTATGTCGTTTTTACACTTCTTAAACAATCCAATGGACAACCTGTCCTTTGTGGCATTTATAACAGGCGAGATCTTTAGCAAAAACTGTGAGATAGAACACAGTGAAATAGATAAATGGTTGCTGGAACATGGCAAAAAAGAATATCTATATATAGAATTCAGAAAGTGGCAAGCACAACTATGGGATGGCTTGATAAAACCATTGTTTAATGCAGTAGGGTATTTACCAGCGTATGATATTGTTAGTGATTTCATTGAACGATTCAAGATTAACGAGAACTTCCCTGAATCAATTGGATTTTTTGTTCATTTACTTGAAATGCTTAAGATAAAAGAAGATAATGGAGAAAATAATCTTGATAGTTTTATTGAATATTGGGATAATGAAAAAGAGGATGATGATAGTTTCTTTGTTCCACTATCATCTGCAAACGCTGTTAAGATTTTAACCATTCACAAAGCAAAGGGATTGGAATTCCCTGTTGTAATACTTCCTTTTGCCTCAATAAAAATAAACACCAAAAACAAAACAATGTTCGTAATTGAGGATGAAAAATCGTGTGATGGCCTAACATTAGCATATATAAATAAAAGGCAAGCCCAGCTTATGTACAGTATAGATAAAGATAATCCTTATGTTAAGGCTTATATAAAAGAAAATGTTTTGTCTTTTATTGATGAATTGAATGCGTTTTATGTAGCTGTAACAAGGGCAAAGAAAGCCCTTTATATCTTCATAAACGACAATAAAGACGCTATTTATAAATTGTTTGAGAAAGAGCTTGATAGCAATGGTAGATACATAAAGGGTAGCCTTAAAAATGAGAATAGAGCATCTAAAATAGAAGATAGCTTTCCATCCAAACCATCACCATCCGTTCATTGGCAACAGCACATTTACATAAAACAACCTAATAAAGATAGCCTTGAATATTATAAAGAAGAAAGCCGTGGTGATATTATACATAAACTCCTTTCAAACATAACAATTGTGGAAGAAAACATTAAAGATAAACTTTTAAAGCTTGTTAACCAGATAAGCGACAGCAGGCTAACCAATAAAAATGAACTTGTTGATAGTCTTCTATATATGATCAGTTTAAAAGAGGTTCAATCCTGGTTCAAACCCGATCCAGATACAATTATTTTCACAGAAAAAGATGTCGTAAACAAATATGGCGAGACAAAGAGAATAGATAGACTTGTTATAACCAGAGATGAGGCAATTGTAATAGACTATAAAACAGGCGGTATAAATGATATTGATAAACATAAAAAACAGGTCAAAGAATATATGGATATAATTTCAGAACTTTATCCTGAAAAACATGTAAAGGGCCTCCTTATGTATCTGGACCATAAAAGGGTAGAAGAGGTTAAATAACTTATAATGGCTACGATAGAGGTGTTTTCATATAAGCAAAACCTGATTGATTATGTGGGTGAAATACTGGCTGGACATATCAACAACAAAAATGACCTTTCCAGGTATGCTATAGTGTTTCCAGGGAAAAGACCTGGTTTATATCTTACAAACTATCTTGTTGAAAAAATAAAATCATCATTCTTCCCACCACATATCTTCACCACAACAGAGTTTATGGGTTATATTACAAACAATAATTTAACTGAAATAGCAATGCTTGATGCTGTCTACGAGCTCTTTAATATTATAAAGGAACTAAAAATAGATAACGGTAACAAAAACTTTGAAAAGTTTGAGGATTTTGTGCCATGGGGAATTGAAATATTTAAAGTTATAGAGGAATTTGACACAGAGCTTGTGAACGAAAATAAACTTAAAGGCATAGACCTTCCTGATATATCAGATAATGCAAGAAGGCTACTGGTCAACTTGCCCATCATACGAAAAGAGTTTAGTGCCAGACTTAACCAAAAGCTTCTTACAACAAGAGGATTAATCTACAGACAGGCAAGTCAGATGATAAAGGATAGAGTACTGGATGAGTTTGAACATATATATTTTGTTGGGCTTATCGTGCTTACAAAAGCAGAAGCAGAGGTTATAAAACATATCCTGAGGGCTAAAAATGCCTCTTTTTTTACACAAATAGAATCATTGAATGAGCAAGTTGTCTTAAACCTTAAACAAAATCTTGAGGCTGAAGTACATGTGAATGATTCACTGGATATTGATATGCCGACAATCCATCTTCACGAAGCACATGGCACCCATGAAGAGGTGGAATTCGTATATCAAATACTAAAGGATAAAAAACCTGAACCATACAAAACAGCAATTGTTTTACCAGAGCCAGCCACACTTCTCCCATTGCTATCCAATGTAATGGATTATTTTCCTTATGATTACAATGTAACAATGGGCTACCCTTTAAAAAGAACACCACTTTATACCTTAATAACAAATGTTTTGAATGCCCAGGAGAAGTTAACATCAAAAGGGCATAATAACTATTACTATGCAAAGGATTACCTGAGGGTATTAAAACATCCTTACATAAAAGGCATGCATGAACAAGCTATCCACACTATTGTTCAACAGATAGAGAAGTACATTATAGATAATGGTGAGGCATTCATCAGTCTGGAAAGTATAGAGGATATAGATAACAAAAATCTTTACAATGCATTGAAGAGTAGCCTTGAGCATACGGAAAAACCTGCTGATGCAAATCTTATACAATCATATATAAAAGAATTACATTCTTTGTTCTTCAAACCTTTTGAGCCGGATAAATTAACAGTTATTGAATTTATCAATGCAATTGATAGGCTTATTCAGGCTCTTTTAAAGGATAGCTCTGCACTTCAGTACAAGTTCTCACCGTCTTTTCTTAAAGGCTTAATTGATATAATAGAGGAATTAAAATGCGCGAAGTTTAGAGAAGAATTATTTGACAAACAGATGCTGTTTAAATTGTTTGATAGTTATGTACAAATACAAACCATACCATTCAATGGTATTCCTATAAAGGGCTTGCAGATCCTTGGTTTACTTGAGACAAGGGTGTTAAATTTTGATACTGTCTTAATGCTTGACTGTAATGATGGGACTGTCCCATCTATATCTAAATACGAACCATTACTTCCATTGCCAATCAAAAAGATACTAAACCTCCCAACATATACAGAGCATGAGCAGGTATTCAGATACCATTTCAGAAGGCTTATAAAAACAGCAAATAATGTTCATCTTATATATAAAAAAACCGATGACATGGAAAGAAGCAGGTTCATAGAAGAGATAATATGGGACGAAGAAAAGAGAAGAGGAATCCTTTTTGAAAATGAGGACAAAGACGCTTACTGGCAGGATAAAATAACATTTACAAAAAGGCAATTCAGAACAGAGATTAAAGGATCAGGTAAATCAGGTATAAAAAAGAGTAAGGATATAATGGAGAAGATTGTCAGCATATTAACAAAAGGATTATCTCCGACATCAATAGATGAATACATGTCCTGCCCTGCAAAGTTTTATTATAGCCATATCCTTGAATTAAAGCAAATAGATGTGCTTGAAGAAGAAGTTGAGGCAAAAGATGTTGGAGCTTTTGTACATAAAATCCTTGAATTATTCTATCAAAAGCACCTTAACAAAACCTACAGCTACAGTTCCTCGTATGACAAAACCCTTGAAGATCTAATAGAAAAGGAGTTTGAAAAGACATTCCACAATGAAAATAACGGTTCATACTTCTTGCTCAAAGAGATAATAAAAGAATTGCTTAAAAAGTTTATAAAACAGGATGGACAAAAAAATAAAACAACTATACTGAGCCTTGAGAAACATCTATCTGCACCTTTTGATTTAATTAATAATGTTCCTATCCGTTTGAAAGGCAAAGTAGACAGGATTGACAAAAAAGAGGATGAATACCTGATCATTGATTATAAAACAGGTAGCGAGGCAAATATCCCAAAGATCAAAAAGCTTATGGACTTTGTAAATTCAAAAACAGATAAAGCCTTGAGTAACAGGCAGGAAATGAAAGAGTTGATCGTATCTTTTCAGTTACCTGTTTATCTATACCTATTCTATAAGAATGCCGACAAACTTAACATGGAATATGTTAACTGGGGACAACTCAATGCAAGCCTTTATATGATAAGGGACAAAAAAGATATCTGTAAACCATTGTTCAAGACAAAAGATGACAGAGAAGGGCTTATGGAACAGGTATTTATTCCTTCTTTAAAAGGGCTGATTTGTGAAATCCTTGACCCGTCTAAACCATTTGTGCACGATGATACAGATGAAAGGGCATGTAAATACTGTCCTTTCTCTATTATATGTAAATAGGGGCGTTCCTTCACACTTAACATAAACTCTTACCCAAAAAATGCATCAACAAAACCTGCCCTCGTGAAAACGGGATAGGGGAGTTTGTGTAATGAGCGATAAGAATGCGTCAAATATAGGTATTCTTCGAATATCCGACAAAGAGAACATACTGGATGCATGCATATAAACATACAGAGGACTTAAACATCCTTTATAACAAAAATCTCTATTCCTTAGGTGGATCGCACGACCCTTCCCTTCGGGCGGGTACCCCGAGCGAATGAACAAACTTCCCTATTGCATTTTTTGGGTTAATTAAATAATACTTCGTTGAGTCAAAACCACCCGTAAAAAATGCTATATAAACTAACAAGTATCCTTGATTTATGGATCAAGAAATACCTTCTAAACCATTTTATACTGGATTTATACACCTTAAAACGCTTTATCCTGTAGGGATCACCGCCCTTTACATTTCCACCCTTGTCTGTTGTTATAGCGCCTTTGTAACCAAGCTCTTTTATTATATTTATAACTGCGCTGTTATATTCACCCCATGGAAAACAAAAGAACATAGGAAGTGTTTTTGTGTGTTCCTCTATCGTCTTCCTGCTTTTTTCTATATCCATTTTGCTGCGCATAACAAAACTATGCTCGGATTCATATACGAGCCTGATTGGATTATTGGCTTTATAACGCCTATATGCATTCTTCAGAGTATCTATTGAGTCTGGGTCAAAAAGATCAAGCTTGTTATTTTTTGTAATATTTACAAGATGCTCATTGAGTTTATAATCACCTGTAAAATTTTTGTGTGCTATATAAGAGCCAGTTTGATATTTAACAGTTCCGGGCCTTTTATCACCCCATATAGGCCAATCTATTTCTATACCAGTGTTGAATCCAGCTATCTTATCACTTATATAAATACGATCATGAAAAAGGCTATGATCCTCTACCTGTACCAGACCAGATTTAAGCATGATATTTAATTCATCCCATGTCGCAAACCTTTCGGCAGACTCGGTATTTGCCCCCATCCGTGAAGGATACCCCTTTGAGTACTCTCTTTGTTCTGAGCTTATTGTTTGCTTTCTTACCCCTGATACAACGAAGATCGTTGCCTTGAGGTGATATTTCTGGAGAATGGGAAAGAGGTAATGATAATTACAATAAAAACCATCATCAAAGGTCAACACAAAGCTCTTCCTTGCAACCATTCTGCTTCCTGCCATAAATTCGTAAAGCTCATTTAAAGAGATCGAGCTATAGCCCCTGGATAAAAGATATTTCATCTGTTCTTCAAATACTTGAGGGTTAACAGGATCTGATGGCTCAATATGGTGATAATACAATACAGGTATTGAAAATGCCTTGAATTCAAAATACCAGACAATTGTAATTACAATGAACAGTACAATTATTCCTATGTAGATCATAATACCGATTTAAAAAGCTCTTCTGTCCTTTTTGCCACAACCTCTACTGAAAATCTTTCTATCATAGTTTTTCTTGCTTGAATACCAAGCTGTTTTGCGTGTGATGTATTATCAAGAAGATAGCACACTGCATCTGCGATCTCTCTGGCTGATGCTGGAGAAACAAAAATGCCATTCTCCTCATGCACGATAATATCAAGCATACCACCAGTCTTGCTAACAACAACAGGCTTTTGCATAGACATAGCCTCAAGCAACGAGGTTCCAAGCCCTTCAACAATAGAAGGGAACACAAATATATCCATTGCCTTCAGGTAAGGTCTGACATCCTCTTTAAATCCTGCAAATATAATTTTATCTCTCACACCAAGCTCGCAAGCAAGATCAACAAGCTCTTTATCTTTATCGTTAACACCAACATCCACAAATAACGCATCAGGATACCTCTTGATTATATAAGGTATGGCTGATATAAAATATCTATGTCCTTTCTGTCTGTTTGCATTGCCAATAGTTCCAATAATGGGAGCTTTTGAAATCAGCTCTGGCAAAGCAGATATACGCATTGGATCGTAATAACCTACATCAATAGCATCTGGTATAATTTCAATATTTCTCTCCTTTACACCTGTCTTAATAAGGCTTTGCTTCACCTCGTTTGATATAGCAATTATCTTATCCACAAACCATTCATACTTTATCACGGCAGAAATCCTTGAAGGAATACCGTATGGTACTCTTCTTGTAACAAAAAATCTTGCCCTGTTTGCTAACATGTTTGCAATCATCAATATAGTGTGGGCTGTTGGTCTATGAACATTGATTACATCAAAATGTTCTTTTCTGAGAAAAGATGCTACCTTTAATATTGTAAATACATCAGCCTCTTTGTTCATCCTGAAGTATCTAACATCTATATCCTCAGATTCAAGTCTTCTTCCAAGTTCACTGTTATAAGATGTTGCAACAACAATAACATTTCCCCTATCCCTCAATCCCTTTGCAAGCAGATAAACCTGATGCTGCCCACCACTCCAGCCTGTTGAGGATGTTGCAAGCAGGATCTTCATATTGGTTTCTGAGCCTGTTTGATCTGTTTGAGCAAACCGGGATTTTTTATCAATCTGTACCCTGTTAATGCAAGCACCAATGCCCCTTCTGCTATGCCTTTATCCGCAGAGCTTGACACCGCAAGCCTCCTGAAGGCAGGGGTATGAATATGTGCCTTTGTTCCTATGGGCGTGTAGGTATGCAGCGTGGGAAGCAGATATGACAGTTGTCCAATATCAGATGACCCAATCCCCTGATAAGGGCTTACCTCTGTTTGTTTTAACTTTAATGTGTCTAAAACATCAGCGTATAATGAAACGAGATTTTTATTAACATAAAATGGATACTGCGTATAGCCTTCTTCTATAATCTCAGCCCTTGTACCTGTTGCTTGAGCAGCACCCTGAACAGCTTGTTTTATCCATTGCATAAGCTCTTCAAGCTCATCCATAGTTATAGCCCTTATAAAATAGTAAGCCTCTGCAAAATCAGGAATGATATTCGGTGCTTCTCCACCTCTCGTTATAATCCCATTGGCACGCATGTATGGTTTAAACATAGCACGAATACCATTGATATTGTTTATAGACAATATAAGCCCTGAAAGTGCATCCCTGCCCTCTTCAGGGTATGTTGCTGCATGTGCTGATCTACCTTTAAATCTGATCCTTATCTTTTTTAAAGCAAGCATGTGTCTATAAGCCATCCTTTTTGTGGATGCATGGCTCATCATAGCAACATCGTATGGTTTAAATACACCATGTTTTATCAATTCAGGCTTTCCATACCCTATCTCTTCCGCAGGTGTTCCTATTACTGATATATATGCATTATTTTGCTCTACGAGCCTTGATAAGGCTATTGCAGCACCTATACTGATAGCTCCATTTACATTGTGTCCGCAGGCATGACCTATGTTTGGGAGTGCATCCATCTCTGCTATGTAGGCAATTGCAGGATGCTTTGCCTTACCAATACTTGCTACGAAAGCGGTTTCTAAACCACCAGCACCTTTCTTAATACTGAATCCATACTTATCAAGATATTCGCACATAACATCCCGTGTTCTGTACTCTTTAAGCGCAACTTCAGGATGTTTTGATATATTGTGTGAAAGTTCAATAAGTGAAGGAAGAAGGGATTTTATAATGCCTTTTAATCTATTCTCCAAAAGATACCTCTTCTGCCCTGAATACAGGTCCATCCTTGCATACTCTCTTGGTATGACCCTTTGTATCAAAAAATGTGCAACCAAGACAAACTCCAAAACCACATGCCATTCTCGCCTCAAGAGATAGATAACATGCAGCCTTTTGCCTAATTGCTATATCTTTAACTGTCTTAAGCATGGGCATAGGACCACATGCAAATATGGTATGATGATGTTTAACCCGAGTTTTTAAAATATCCGTTAACACTCCATGATGACCCATGGTACCATCGTCTGTTGTAATTACCAGATTATAAGGCTTTAAAAGATCCAGTAAAACCAGTTCATCTGCTGTTCTTGCACCATATATAAGCTCATACGGGATCCGTTCTTCATGCAACAACTTTACGAATGAAAATACAGATGCAATACCCACCCCTCCGGCAGCAATGATTGCACCGGATTTCATATTAACCGGAAAACCATTGCCAAAAGGTCCTGTTAAAGACAACCTTCTCCCATATTTAAAATCAGCAATAAGTCTTGTACCTCTGCCAACAACCTTTATCAAAAATCTGTATATGTTATCATGTTCATCCAGTATACTGAAGGGTCTTAGAAGCAATGGATCATAGCTATCTGATACCTGTATCATCATAAACTGTCCTGGCTTGAATGCAGGCTTTTTCTCAATTTTCATGGATAGCAGGATATAATCTTTTTTCATCCTTTCTATAGAGTAAACCATAGCTTCATGTACAAGTCCGCTATCCATCATAAAAATGACTCACATGACCTTTTTCATTACAAGCGCATCTTCCCGATTGTCAGAATAATAACCCCTTCTAACACCAACAACCCTAAATCCATGGTTTATATATAATGTTAATGCCTTAATGTTAGAACGCCTTACCTCCAGAAATGCTGATTTAACTCCAAGTGATTGAGCAGTAGAAATAGAAGTCTCCAGAAGGCGATTACCTATACCACGATGTCTATAAGAAGGATCAACAGCTATATTCAGTATATGCAGCTCATCTATCAAAACCATGTTTAAGACAAACCCATAGATCCTATGTTCAAGAGGATCAAATGCCACAAAATTCAGGGCATTTGTATTGGATAAGCTTTCTTTTATAAGGTTAGGGGACCATGGATTACTATATGATAACCTCTCTATTCTTAAAATAGCCTCTGCATCATCCAGCTCAGCAGACCTTATGCTTATTGATAATATCTTTTTAAAATCTATATTTTCTACTACCATCTCAACAAAGCAGAAGCCCATGTAAACCCTGCACCAAATGCCACTATGCACACCAATGCACCGGGTTTTAATCTGCCATCCTCAATTGCATCATAAAGACACAGCGGAATTGTAGCTGCAGTTGTGTTACCGTATTTTTGTATATTGTGAACTATCTTTTCAGGTGGTATACCGAGTTGATTTCCAACATATTCGTTTATCCTCATGTTTGCTTGATGTGGTACCAGTAAATCCAGATCGCTAACCTTATAACCATTAGCGTTCAATGCCTCCATTATGACCTCTGGCATTCTTGTTACAGCATGCTTAAATACATTTCTGCCATTCATTTTAGGATAATGCCTGCCCTGATCAAGCATCTCATGGGTTAGCCTTGGATGAAGCACGCTCGCAGGTGCCTCAACCCAGAGTTCTTTTGCATATTTACCCTCGGAGTGAAGATGTGTAGAAAGTATACCTCTTTTCTCATCTTCGCTTTCACCGACCACAACAGCACCAGCACCATCGCCAAACAATACAGCCACATCCCTCCCCCTTGTTGATAGATCAATACCTGTTGAGTGAACTTCTGCGCCGATAACAAGTATATATTTGTACATCCCTGTTTTTATAAATTGATCCGCTATAGAAAGACTGTATATAAAACCAGAACATTGATTCCGCACATCAAGTGCACCTATTGTATCTATGCCCAGCAAATCCTGAACGAGAACACCTGAACCAGGAAAATTATAATCAGGGCTTAATGTGGCAAATATAATAAAATCAATATCCTGTTTTTTTAATCCAGCGTTTTTGATTGCCTCTTCTGCAGCCCTTGTACCCATAAGAGCAGCTCCTTCACCTTCTGCTGCAAAACGGCGCTGCTCTATGCCTGTTCTCTGTCTTATCCATTCATCTGTTGTATCCATCATCTTTTCAAGATCAAAATTTGTTACAACCTTTTCTGGCAAATATCTTCCCACACCAAGTATTCTAGACCTTTTCATACTTAATCCTCCCTTTCTATTATAGATAATGATGCATCTGGTATGATACCAATAGCAAACTTAAAAGAATTTACAATATCGGATTTTGATACACCCTCCCACATTAACCTGAATTTATACACTGTATTTTGCTTTGATGTAAACTTAAGAATTGTGCAGGTAATGCCCTCCAGTAAACCTTTTATATCAAAATTAGCATCGTATAAAGATGGTAATACATATACCACATTGTATAAACATAACTTTGAAAGTGTAACCATAAGGTCTTCTGTCAAAAGGGATAATTTTTTAGGTGTTAACATATGTTTCTTCCCAAGCCCATACACCAGTACCTTTTTATTGTATCTGCACTCCTGATCTAAATATATAAGCAATTTAGCCCTTTCTTTACCTTCAAATCTATTTTCAGCTATCATCTTTGATAAGTGCCCACAAAGTTCCCAATCCACAATACCAGGGTAGCCATGCAAAGGTACCCGTTCTTCAAACAATGGCAATACTATAGGCTCCTCTAATAATTCATCAAAAGATACATTTAAGTTTACCTCAAGGCTCATGCTGTTCTTCCAATCTCTTTTGCTATTGCATCAAGTACTGCATTAACAAAGGTAGGCGAATCCTTTGTTCCATATTTTTTAGCTATCTCTATAGCTTCATTAATTATAACTTTCATGGGTGTCTGTGTCTCATAAAGTAATTCGTATATAGCTGCGCGCAGGATATTTTTATCAATCAGAGCTATCCTTGACAGGGTCCAGTTTTTTAGATGTGTGGATATGTAATTATCTATAATATTAAGCCTGGTTAAAATATCTATGACCTTTCTCAAAGTCACCTCATCCCACTTATTTCTATTTGCTAAAAGCCTTACGGACTGTTCTTTGTAATCGCCAAAGATATCTACGCTGTACAAAGCTCTCAGGAGTGCTTCTCTCTCTTCTCTTTTTCCCATTGTTTATTATTTTCTCTGTCCATTTCCATTTTTAGATTGGCAAGTTCAACAGCTGCCATTGCAGCCTCGTATCCCTTATTCCCCTGTTTTGTTCCAGCCCTTTCTATAGCTTCTTCTATAGTTTCAGTTGTCAGCACACCAAAAACAATAGGAAAACCAAGTTCCAGTGAGGCATTAGCAATCCCCTTAGCAACCTCTGATGCAATGTATTCATAATGAGATGTTCCACCTTTAATAATAGCACTTAGTGCTATTACAGCATCCACTTGCTTTTTAGCCAATTCTTTTGCGAACAGAGGAACTTCAAAAGCACCCGGCACCTTAACTATTATGACATCATCCTTTTTTACCCCAAGTCTCGTGAGTGCATCAAGCGCACCATCAACAAGTTTATCTGTTATAAAGTGATTAAACCTGCTTACAACGATTCCTATTTTTAAACCTTCACCATTTAGTTTTCCTTCCAGAACTTTCATTTAGCCTCCTTTATTTTATATGGAGAATATGTCCCATCTTTTCTTGTTTTGTTTTCAAATATTTTTTATTAATTTCATTGGGCGGAATTTCTATTGGAACCCTTTCCACAACCTCAAGCCCGTACCCGGCAAGTGCATGAAGTTTTTTAGGATTATTGGTCATAAGCCTCATCTTTCTTATACCTGCGTCTGCAAGAATCTGTGCTCCTATTCCATAATCTCTAAGATCTGCTGGTAAACCTATAGCATGATTTGCTTCAACAGTATCCAGCCCCTCATCCTGAAGTTTATAGGTGATTATTTTATTGGCAAGCCCAATTCCACGTCCCTCCTGACGCAAATACAATATCGCACCTCTGCCCTCCTTATCTATCATTCTCATTGCTTCATGAAGTTGATTACCACAATCACATCTCAAAGAACCAAACACATCTCCTGTGACACATTCTGAATGCACCCTTACAAGCACCGGCTCATCTGTCCTTACATCTCCTTTCACCATTAATAGATGCTGATTATTATCAAGGTCATTTTCGTAGACCATTGCCTTAAAAATACCGCCATACTCTGTAGGAACATTTGCCTCTGCTACCTTCCTTACAAGTCTTTCTTGTCTCATTCTGTACTGGATAATATCTGCTATTGTAACAATACCTATATTATGCTTTGCAGAGAACTCCTCAAGATCAGGCATGCGTGCCATTGTTCCATCATCTTTCATGATCTCGCATATAACAGCAGCCGGTTTTAAACCCGCAAGCCTTGCAAGATCAACAGAACCTTCTGTTTGCCCTGCCCTTACAAGCACCCCACCTTTCTTATACCTTAATGGGAAAACATGTCCTGGTCTTACCAGATCCCACGGCTTTGTTTTTTCATCAATTGCAACCTGTATAGTCCTGGCTCTATCGTAAGCTGATATACCAGTCGTAACACCTTCTCTGGCATCAATAGAGACAGTAAAAGCTGTGCCAAACCTTGATGTATTCTCATTAACCATCAATGATATTTGTAACTCATTTAATCTTTCCTCTGTCATGGAAAGACATATAAGTCCCCTGCCATAAGTAGCCATAAAGTTGATAACATCCGGAGTTACCTTTTCTGCTGCTATGGCAAGATCTCCTTCGTTTTCCCTGTTCTCATCATCAACGAGAATCACCATTTTCCCCTGTTTTATATCTTCAATTGCTTGCTGTACACTTATTATAGACATTACGCAAATCCTTTCTCTTTTAAAAATGCTTCTGTTAACCTGTCACCTTTATTCTTATTCAACATAATTTCAATATATTTTGCAATAATATCAAATTCAATATTAACTATATCACCTATCTTTTTGCTATTGAGATTGGTATGTTCATATGTATAAGGTATCACTGCGATTGTAAACATTCTATCCTTTATATTATATGGCGTAACACTTATCCCGTCTACTGCAATAAAGCCCTTTTCCACAATATAGGGCGTCTTCTCAGGCAATTCAAATGTAAATAAATGATACTTTCCAGAAGGTTTTATCCCTGTAATAATAGAGGTACAATCTATATGCCCGTTCACAATATGACCGTGTAAACGATCGGAAACCTTTAATGGCATCTCTACATTAACTATATCCCCTATTTTGGCTCTGTTGAAATTTGACCTTTTTATTGTTTCATCAGAGACATCAAAACTGTATTGATTATTATGCATAGATGTCAGGGTAAGACATGCCCCGTTTATAGCTATGCTATCTCCAACCTTAACACCCAAAATAGAACCGATATTCACAACTATTAATGCACCCGCATCCTTTTTTTCAAGATGTTCTATTTTCCCTGTATGTTCTATCAACCCTGTAAACATCGTATTACCATTCTGGATAACCCTGGATAAAACAATCATCCCCACTTCTGCGTATACTTATATCTTTAAGCCTTATAGCATTGTTTATATTTCCCAAAAAAAGTCCTTTGAATGGATACAAGCCATCCTCTCCTATAAGTTTAGGTGCTATAAATATATGCAGTTTATCAAACTGCTTTAACCTTACAAAGCTACCTGTTATTCCAGCACCACCTTCCACAAGTATATGCATAAACCTTTTGCCAAGAAAATTCAATGCATCTTGAATTGAGATCATACCTTTATTCGCATCCAGAGAAACCACTTCAACCCCATTATTAACAAATTTTTTTATCATCTCTGCTTTTTTAGAAAATGTATCCTTAGATGTAAGGATCATCGTTTTATATATATCATCTTGATTTCTGATTACATGTGCATCTATAGGTGTGCTGAGGTTAGCATCAAATATAACCCTGTACAATGGTCTATGCCTTACATGCGAATACCTTACAGTAAGTTCAGGATTATCCTTTTTGATAGTGCCAACCCCGATTACAATGGCATCCACTATGTTTCTTAACCTGTGAGCCATACGCCTGGAAGATTCAGATGTAATCCATTTTGATGAGCCGTCATGTGCAGCTATCCTTCCATCAATACCCATTGCTATCTTTAGACTTATAAATGGTAAAGAGGTTTTTACATGCTTAAAATACGCCTCGTTTAATTTAGATGCTTCTTTTTCACACACCCCATCAATTACTTCTATGCCTGCTCGCCGAAGATAATTTGTACCACCACCTTTAACATTAGGATTTGGATCTTTATTAGCGATTACCACCCTTTTTATACCAGCTTGCTTTATAGCAAGCGTGCACGGCGGTGTTCTCCCAAAGTGATTACATGGTTCAAGGTTCACAATCATTGTACTGTTATGTGGTATCTTACCTGCATCCTTTAAAGCCATTACCTCTGCATGAGGTTGACCAGCCATCCTGTGGAAGCCTTTACCTATGATCCTACCATTTTCATCTATAATTACAGCTCCAACAAGCGGGTTTGGTGATGTCATACCCTCAGCCTTCTTTGCAAGCTTTATTGCAAGTTTCATATATGGAGTATAATCAATGCTCATATAAAGATGTTTTGCACTCTTTGCGCATTTTGTCCAATATCTTTTATAACAATTTATCTTTATTTATCTAAAAAATGAAATTAGCAATAAAAAACTTAAATGTTTTCACATAATGAAGTTGAGGAGTTACACACCCCGTCCCTTCGGGACACCCCTCTTGACAGAGGGGACATTTTAAAGTTGGGGAGTTATGGAGTTGAAGAGTTGAGGAGTTAATTTCAAATCTTTTGAATTCTATCCTAACTCTGCACTCCAGAACTCCTGAACTTAAAAAGTTATAAGGATAACGCTGATGTTTACTACCCCCTTCTTTATTTAAAGAGGGCGGGGTACTTAGCGAAGCTTGGGTCGGAAGTTAAGAATAAAGATCAGATTACTTTTGAAACACCAATATATCTTCAACACCGATCTTTCCTTTGTCTGCCTTTGACAGACCGTGTTCAATAATATCAGCTACTTTAAATCCCACTGATTTTCCTAAGTCTGCCAGTATAGGTGATGTTTCAATTATCTCCTCCTTTTCATTTATTGTCCAGGAGTGGTACTTACTAATAACCATCAGATAATACCTATCCTTCTTTAGAACCCTGTAGCATTCTTCAAATGAAAGTTTCATCATCTTAAGATAATTTTCAACTATCTTAGCCTTGTAAATTCTCTGAGATTTTTGAAGCAATCTTATGAGATCCAAACTCGATTGGGGAAGTTCTATTGAGAAATACTTGTCGTCTATAAATAGAGGTAAAGTGCCATTCTTGATTTCATCTCTATGTTTTGCCTCATAAAAATCCCTGGTGGATTCCCAGATAAGATCGTCATCTAAACCGAGGGCAAGAATTGATATTTTGTTGTTTCCAATATAGTCTAATGCATCAAAATATGGTGGCGATGTAACTATGCCATCAATAGAATTGTTCATAAGCATAGACATGTTGGTGGAATCTCCTTTTATAATTTTTACTTTACTACCAGTTAGATTTACGCCAAGCACTTCAGCTAATTTCTGTGTTGAATATAAAACTAAATATCTATCCTCTACATAAGATTTGAAAGAACCGACCACATCCCATGCCCTTTTTTTCTCCGAATATTCAACGATCTGCTGACTTAAAAGAATCAAAAGGAACTTCTTTATCTCGTTGTTTTCAATTTTTTCTATAGCTCTTTTCAAAGAGAATATCTTTCCTAAATGAGGTTCAATCTTTTTATATGCACTACTATCTGCTGTATGCTTTCTTATTTTCTCCTTAAACTGCGCCACTTCATTCTTTATATCTTGCTTAAAAATGCTACCATCAATGTCTTCAAATAGTCTAATTATACTATCTCTAAGGTCACCAATACTTATTCCAAGATTACATTTTACCTCTGCAATCATTTTACCTATATTTAATACTTCTATACCAATCACATTTATTCCCATTGTTGGAGCGTCAGCAATAAATGCACCGGACCCTAAAAAAGGATCAAGAATAGTATCCCCTTCTTTAACCTTAAGCAAATTAATTAAAGCTCGGGATATTCTTGGATCGCCTTTTCCTTTATATTTATGAAGATAATGAAGGAAAGGTTTACGCAAATCAGTAGAAGCCCAATCAACAAAATCACCAATATGGTCTTTACCAAGTCCAAAATGGGGAGAACGGTAATGTCCTATCTTTAGATGTTCTAATAATTCCTGTATGCCTTTTTCAATCCCTGCTTCTTTTTCTTTAAAATAGGTTTGCCAATTTTCATTGTTTTTAGGGCGAAAAACTGCTGCCGGAAGCTTTTTTACTTCAGTTACATACTCAAAAATTGTTTGGAAGGGTAAGAATCTAACTGTAATAAGTCTATTCCCATTTGTGAGATCCTTCATAAAAATCTGGGTATATAAGTTAGGCTCAATCTTTTCAGTTTTTAATTGCTCTCTTTTGACTGATATGCCAATTTTCTTTAATAAGTTCAATACTTGATCATCATTTTCTGCCTCAAAAATTGCATACATCTCTCTGAAGAAGGTCGCTTTCTTTACTACGCTTATTATATCAGTAGCTGGTATATCTGCCAAAAATCCCTGGGCTTCTCCCATATAAACCAATCTACTAATTAAATGAATTACTTCCTCACCCAGCAGGTTAAATGGACTTTCCCTGAAAAGTGAAGCAATTGTTTTGATAAATCTTGTTTTAGTATTAAGTAGTGCCTCTATTTCTCTTTGAGCAAAATAAAGTTCATCAGGATCTCTTAAGTCAAATTTAACTTTTGCCAGTATGAGCATATTTATTCACCCAGTTTAAATAATTCACAAGGCTTTATTTTAAACTGCAATTTAGTCGGATCTGGTGTGCCTCCCTTTCGTTGCATAGTAATCCTTCCTATATATAGACTTCCCTTTGGTGACATTTCAACTTTTCCAGAACCAAAGAAATTCATTACTGTATTAATATCCTTCAGTACCCAGGTAGTAGTATCATCGTTCTTGTTATATCTTGTAACTAACATCCAATTAGCAGATAAGGAACCCCTTCCTTTCAGAATATCAGAAACAACAAGGATTCTATTTTCATAAAAAAATTTTATAATCTTTTCTCTTAACTCTATAGGTAGTTCATCAAGAAACATTCGCCTTTTATCTCTTAAAGTTTTTCCTTTAATTATTTTTGGACAAGCAGAAGGTTTAATCTCTCCTGTAAAGAGCTTTAAACCAAATGCTATTTCATCATCAAATTCCCATATTTCTTTGTATGTATCTACCCATCTTTTGTCCACCTGATTATAATCTGCATTAGAATTTGCCTTTTTCAGTGACAAATTTTCAACTTTTATAATTTTTCCAATAGTAATCACAATTCTTATTTGTGCATCAGCCTTTTTAAACCTCATCAAGTCTTCAAAAGTTTCATTAAGCCCCATATTTTCAACATCTTCTTGTCTCATTCTTGTCGGTATTTGAATTGCCTCTACAGAGGCTATTTTTTTTGGATCATAACCCATAATCTTGAGCCAGATTTGAGCCTCATTATCTTCTCTCCAATTATTAAATTTTTTACAAATTATCTTTTCATTTGCAAATCCACCCCTGGCGGTTGCAGAACCTATCTCAAATGTTGACATATGTATTCTCCCATTCTAACTCTTCGGGATACGGATAATATAATATTGTAACTTTTAATGCCTTATTCTTTACCTTACTCATCAATACACAAATGCGAATGATTTCATCTGAAGTCAAAAATTTATGCTCATAGAAGGCTAATTCCAGTTCAAAGACCTCTGATGCGTTTGGTAATAGCTCAAATTCTTCAGGTAATATGATTGAAGTTATTTT
>Ga0078972_1005552_pt1 | contig 31765 bp, 35 predicted proteins | sample YelNatPaOPGAMG01_FD_67568 | JGI IMG/M metagenome (GOLD analysis project Ga0078972, IMG submission 67568) | Hot spring thermophilic microbial communities from Obsidian Pool, Yellowstone National Park, USA - OP-RAMG-01 (SPADES assembly) (version 2) | ecosystem: Environmental > Aquatic > Thermal...
AGGGGGCGGTTCCCCCCCTCATAGGGTAAAGTTCAAAGAATTCATTAGTTTTACACATTAATTGATTGATCCGATAGAATCGACAAGTTAACCCTAGATCCCAAGCAATTTCTTCATATATTTGAATATATGATTTGGGGGTTGGAGTGTGTGGATTTCGAATGATCAAAAACATTCAAGATACTGTGGACAATCAAAAGAGCATCAGAAAACTTGAGAAGATGAAAAAAATACATAAAAGGTCGTATCAGAGAACTTGGAGGCAAAGCAATCGAATATGAAATGGAAAGGCGAGGAAGACTTCAAATCAATGATCAAAGAATGTCAAAAATGTTCAAAGGAAATACTATGCAACGACACAGAAAAGAATACTAACATATACAGGATTGGAAAACCTGGACTAGAATCTTTCAATCTTGATATTCATAGGCTCCAAGGGCTTTTTCACATCCACACCATTCTTGGCAGCCCACTTTTCAATACTCCTTAATAGGAATTTTAAACCCAGCTTTATCAAGGGTGAGAACAAGGATGAAACAATACCAGGTTTTACAATCTTAAAGCCATGCTCAAGTTCCCAGAGTATCTGCCTCCAAGCATGATAAATGTGCAATAATCTACCTTGGGTAAGTTGCTGCTCCACATCAAAAAACTCCTCCTCCTTGAAGAGGCCCATAGGCACGAAAGATAAAGGCACAACTATGAAATGAGCCTTTTCACCCAATTCTTCCATAAGTTTCTCCCTCATCGTGATTATCAGCCTGGCAGTGTCAATCTCATCCTCCTCTGTTTCCCCAGGCAAGCCTACAATACTTGTATAGGCAGGGAACCAGAAATACTTATTAAAGGCATAAGTTCCATTCAACAATACCCAAGGCCATTCACTCGCATCAAAGGGCTTCACCTTATTATTCCCAATCTTCTCCATAAGCGCGGGAGAAGCCGTCTCTAATCCCACTTGTATACCCACCCATCTATGTATGTTAGCATCATTTAATTCCGCCACTTTCTCCAAGATCCTTGGCGCGGCCAAAGCCCCGCTAACATTCCCATGGGTTGGATTCGCATAATCCACTCTCTTCAAAACTTCCTCGAATAAATTGATCACAGCATCCTCGTTTGGTCGATAATACCTCTTATCCTCTATCATGTAATTGAATATGTCTTCGCTATGGAGCCACGCCGACCTTTGACCAACTCTCCTGTTCACCTCAACTTCATTTATTATCTTTTCCAGCGGATAGAATCTGGCCTTCCTAATATTAGGATCACAGAATTTGCAGCCACGGCCACAACCCCTCATAACCTCTATCATCCCTTTATATGATGGGTTTACGATGGTTGGTATTTCATCGACAGATGGCCATCCCTTGGCATGGATTATCCTGTCGGCGCTCCCATCCTCTATCTCCATGAACATCTTGATGATCTGATGTTCTGTCTCACCTATTATTAGATGGTCTATTCCAAGCTTTTCCATCTCATCCTCTTTGGCTTCTAATTGCCAAGCCCCGGGGCCTCCCACAACAATCTTAAAATCTAGGCCCTTCGCTTCTCTATACTCGTTTATCTTTTTTATTAGGAATGCGAATTTTATCTTTGTATATGATGATAGTCTTCCGCCGTCTGTGAATATCATGGTAACTGGTCCGAGGCCAAGGGGGTCCATGGCTGTTACGGCAACAATCCTAGTGTCTCCTTTGATGAATTTTTTTATGTGTCGTGGATGAGCGACCACAACATCCTTGTAGCTTTTAAGGAGTGCTGCCTCGATTTTCCTGAGAGAATATGGTGCGAATGTTAATCTACCATTCTTGTGGGGTACCTGGGTGTCTATGATCCTATAAAGGATTGGGGGTATCCTCTGTGGAGGTGCGCATCCAAGGAAATCTGCAAGGGGCAAGTCCCTATAAGTTGTTGTTAACGTTTCATCAGCTGTTAGGATCATTTTCAAGTTTCAAACCCTCCGTGGGGGTCTTAGGTTAAGCTTTTAAGGAGAGTATTTAAAACTACTTTGATCATGTGGGGATGTTTAATATAATAGGATAGTCTTCTATAAAATTTGAAATAGGCTTCTGCTAGTTTCCTTTTAACGATTTTTCTGCTAAGACCGAGTTTTTCATATTTTATAACGGGATCGAGAACCGTGTATTTTTCCCAGTCCTTTTCGATTAATCCCTTCTTTTCTAGTTTCTGGTAGATGGGCGTCCCTGGGAATGGTGTTAAAATAGAGTATTGTGCATAATCCGGGTCAAGTTTGATGGAAAAATCTATGGTCTTGTCCATTTCAGCTGGCGCCTCCCCAGGGTATCCGAACATGAATGATGCCATAACCTCTATTCCAAGGTCTTTCGCGATTTTAACAGCATCCTCTGACTGCTTTAACGTGATCTTTTTCTTCATAAGGTCTAGGACACGCTGTGAGCCTGACTCTATACCATAGTATATTGATCGTAGGCCTGCGCTTTTAAGATTACTTAACAGTTGCTTGTCGATGGTGTTCACCCTTGATGATGTGCTCCATGTGACGTCCAAGGATCTTTCTTTGATCTTGTCTGCTATTGCATGGGCTCTCCTCCTATTTAATACGAAAGTATCGTCTATGAATCCTATCTCTCTAATCTTGTATTTGTCGTAAAGTTCCTCGATTTCATCAACGACATTTTCAGGTGATCGTGCCCTGAACCTCTTACCCATGATAAGGGATGATGAACAGTATTCGCAGGAGTATATGCATCCTCTGCTTGTTATGATGTGTGCTTGGCCATTCTTTGATGTTTCATATTCCTTGAATGGTATGAGGTGCCTTGCGGGGAATGGGAGGCTGTCAAGGTCTTGTATGAGCGCCCTGGGCTCGTTGGTCTTTATCTTGGATTGGTTGCGGTATGTTATCCCCTTAACCTCTTCTAATCCTTCCTCGCTTTTTTTCTCATATTTTTCCGCGAGTTCTGTGATAGTCTCTTCACCTTCACCTATCACGACAACATCCAATTCCTTCAAACTTTTCAGGGTATCTATTGGTAAAAATGTTGTATGAGGACCTCCGATGACTGTTAGAACATCTGATAATATGTGTTTAATGGATTTAATGTATTCTAGACTACTTTTGATTGTTGCTGTGGTTGCAGTGACACCCACTATGAAGGGGTTGAATTTTTCCACGAGCTTGGTTATCTGTTCACACCCCCACCTTTTAAAGTTGTCATCTAAAATTTTAACTGAAAAGGATGCTTTCTCTAATGAGGCCCCAAGGTACATTAGATTGAGTGGAGGAGCCTGTAACTCCAACATTTCACTTACATGGGTTTTATCGAGAGGATTTATGAGTATGACATCTACCATTGTTCTACACCTTTATAGAACTTTTTTGATGGGGGAGATAATCTCCTATAACGGGTATGTAAGTACTTACACTCATTTAAATGTTATGATCCCCATACTATACCTCCAACTATGAAAAATTTTTGGCTCTGTAGAAATCATATAATAGGATCATCAATGTATTAATCACTAACCTGGAAAGTGATCTTACTGTGAGGGTGATTTAAGTGAGAACAAGTTAATAGAGTTTATCACTAACCTTGAAAAGCGGATTCCCAGAGAGTAGGCTTGTTCTTCCACTAATTTTCTGAGGCAATAATGTGGATCCTTTTATCCTCCAATGCTTTTTCCGCACCTCTCATATATTGGATGTTCGATGAAAGTTTTGATAATATCATCACAAGACAGATTGGATGGGTTGATTGGTGAATGGACTCGCCGGAGATTTAAACCTTGCCTTGAAAAGGCAACGCTTCTACCAGCTAAGCCACAAGCCCCTCTATCCTAGAATTCCCTTCGATTATTTTTCTCTCCGTTTTTGCCCAAAAAACATTCAAGATCATCTCGGAAATAAAAAAATTTGAATATCTATTTAAAAATGGGGGGTTAAAAAAGTCGCCCCCCATATTTATAAATATTCCCTTATCTTTCTCTTTCTATTTTGATTTTTATGGGTATCTTTTTCCCTCTGAGGAATCTTAGGACGATTAGTAAAATTATTAGTACTATGAGCCATCCAGGTATCACTATAACTTGGCTTGTGGCCTCAATCGGCTTTTGCGGGTTGTATCTTCCATACTCTATCTTTGCATCTGCACTGTATACTCCAAGATCCCATAGGCCGGGTCGCCATGTGATAACGTCGGTGTAGTTGTCTCCTGGGTAGACTCCTCCGGTGGAGTTGACTTTAGCGGTGTTAAACCATCCATTTAACGTTATTGTCCCTGTGAAATTCTGGTAAGTGTTACCAATATTTTTAATCGTATACTTGAATTCTCCGGGTAAAGGTGTTATAATTATAATAGGGGCCTTGAAATTTTCGAGTTTGAGGGATTCTTTGATGGGCCCTGGCAATCCAATAACGATAGGAACTATGACCTCTGCGCCTTGCATTATAACAAATTGCGCCCCTCCACCTTTAGATTGTGGTGTTGCCTTTGGAGTTGCCCTTATAACCAAAGCTCCTACTGCATCCCTATAATTGTAATTTGATGGCACATTCACCTCAAAATGGACATCTTTATATTCCTTTGGTTTTAGGGCGAATCTTGTCTCCTTGACTTTTATCCAATCAGCCGGGCCACCATCAACAAGTAATAGGTGTATTTTATCCTTCAAGATCCTTTTTTTGTCAATGGTAACCTCTATTGTTTCATTCCCAAAGTTTGTCACTGTAACCTTCCCAGAAAAATGGCTAGTATTCTTTATTTCGAATCGCGTTGGCGAAACAAGCAAACTCACAGCAGAAACAGAAGACAACAAAAACAACAATAATATCAAAGTTACAACTACCCTTCTCATAATCTTCACCTCAAAAAATAAAATAAGAAAAATTGGAAAATTATATTTTATGGTGTTGTTGGTGCTGTTCCATTTGCCTGGACAGCTGCATGGAATATTGTTGTTGTGTAAAGTCCTGGTCGTGCTGCAAGTGGCACAGTCAAGTAGAGGTCAACAGGCACCGTAAGGCTTCCGAGATGTGCTGGCGGACCCCACCCTTCTAACACCTTCGCATACTCTGTTGTAAATGATGTCTTCGAGACACTTGCGCCATAATCACCATACTTAAGATTACTTAATGATATAGTGTTAGTTCCGTTTGCTAAGTCGCCTAAAGCTTTTACATAAAGGTCTATGGCCACATTAGAATAACTGTGAACCTGCTCAGCAGTATCTCCACCTTCCCATTCTTTTTCAACATTGTCTGCAGGTAAATTGCCTAAATTTATTGTGCCGTTTTCTTGGCCATTCCATGTAGCTGTGATTGCGACTGTCTCAGTAACATTGGCCTGTAAAGGTTGTGTGGCTGATTCTTGTGCGTTTACTGGCTGGTCATAGGCCATGCCAACAATGAGCATTATTATCCCGGCCAGTAATAGTATTGGTAGAAAGTCTTTCATTCAAATCCACCCCTAATAAATTGAAAGTGCTTCACTAAAAAAAAAAGATTAAAGTGAGGATTGTCACTGGTTTATAAAATTTTCGTTCTATGGGGGGGAAGGATAATATCTAATGGTGGAGCCCCCACAAAACTTTGTTATCTATATTTGGAGTGAAGAGAGGTGGGTTTTTTTGGTGGATTCTGTTGTCTTTGCAAGGCGTCTTTCAATCTTTCTTGCAATGGTAATAGTGGGACTTTCACCCATTGCATTTTTGATTGAGGGGATTGTTGTTGGTATGGCATTTTTTGCCGTTGGCTTCTCAATAGTCATCTTATACTTTAATCAAAGAAAACCTCTAATCTTTACTCTTGCTTTTATTATATTGGCTGTTTTAACCTATTCTTCTCCTTCAAGGATCTTGTTTTCCATGTATGATTTTTTTGTTTTTTCTTGTTCAGATTTTATGGTTTTGGCCAGATCTTCGGATATTTTGTGGGTATGATAGCATATTGTACGATTGTATCTAATTTAACTAGCTTGTTGCCTTCTCCAGCCTTCGGGCGCCCTTTTTGGATAGTTTGTTGCATTTCTTGGCCGCTATAAGCATATTATCGGTTTATCCAAGTGAGGGTGTTATAGCACCGCTTCATTCAAAATATGCTGGTGGTTATATGGCAAGGAGCTTGATACCCTTACTTGTAATGGTTATCGCCATCATGGGACCTATTATAATATACTTAAGGGGACATTTACCATTTCAAAGTGAAATACTCCTTCTTGCCATGGCATTAGCCATTTGTGTCATCATGATTAGTGTTGCTGTTGAGCGTCTTAACAAGATGGATCAGAGGAGGGCGAAATTCCACCAAGAAGCCTTGGATGCATGGCATTTCTTTGAGGGTGTTGTAGAAAACATAGAAGATGCTATAGCGGTTTTGGACAAAGAAGGAAATGCAATATACAAGAATAATCGGATGAAAAAAATAGACTTCAAAATCTAAGACCACTGGGAAAAACCTCCAAAAACCCCAATCCACATCAAAAAAACCCGGATAGATAACCGTTATTTTACTGGTTGGATCATCCCCCTCGACAAAAAAAATCTATAATATCCCTAACAGAAATAACAGACATTATAAAAACGCAAAAACAACTAGAAGAAAGTATAAGTGAAAAAAATGCTCTTTTAAGGGAATTGCACCATCGCGTAAAAAACAACCTGCAAGTCATAATAAGCCTATTAAACCTCCAAGCCCAAAAAGCAGACAAAAAAAGCCCTACTCGAAGCCCAAAACCGCATAAAATCAATGGCACTCATACACGAAACACTCTACGAAACCAAAAAAACACAAAATAAACATGCAAAAATACGCAGAAAAACTCAAAAGCCAGCACAAAAACATAAAATTTGAAATAGACTGCAGGAGAGAATTCAACCTAGAAACCAGCATGCCACTAGCCATGCTCATCAACGAATTACTCAAAAGATCCATCAACAAAAAACCCACAGAGATAAAAATAGAAATCAAAAAACACAAAAAAAGGTACCAATTAATCATAACAAACAACGGAACGTTCACCGGGGGGATCGAAAACCTCCTTATAAAAGCACTAACCCAACAACTTGACGGAATACTACAAACCAAAAACAACCAGACCATCATAACATTCAAAGAACTAAAATACAAAAAAAGAATATAAACAAGATAAATTGCCCAGAAAAAAATGAACGATCAAAATCAGCTTCCATTCACAAAAATGAGCTATCAGAGATTAAAAATAAACAAAGAGAAGTCTATAAACCCCATTCATCATATGAACAAGATGTCACCAAGCGATCAAAACATCCTAAAACGGGGGACATGTCATGGAAACCCGATAGAATCGACGTCGATTTTAGACAAACATGATATTGCTACTATACTCAGAGAGTATGCCGATGAACTTAAAAAAGGCAGAAAATGAATTAAGGATTGGCTCAGTTTTCTGACAGATTATTTCAAAGAACAACTTAGATCCAAAACAGCACCCCGTTAAGGTACAACGATTACTATAAAAGAAGAAAAAATTTAATGGGAGAATTCATCGCTTATTTGAATTTAGAAGGGTGAAAAAATGGTAATCTCCTCAGAGAAATTAAAATCTATTGTAAAGTCTTGTTCGCAAAATTAAAATGGAAATAGACAAACTCTATGACTAACCTGAAATTCTATCCAACGATTGGTCAAAGATATAAAGCAGAAAAAAAGCAAAAACATGGTGAACTTTACAACTGGGAAGAATCCAAAAAAGTATAATTATAATGCAAAATTCACCCCATAAATACAAAGAAGCTCAGGAGAACCAAAAAAAAGGACTGAAAAAAAGTGCCTTTGAAAAATCCTAGAAGATCCCCCCACAAAAAAAAGGAAAAATTTTGAGATACCAACTAAAAGGATGCAGAACCAAGAGTTGACAAATTTAGAACGATTTATGAAATTCTTGGCAAAGATGTTTCATGCATTTGAACCTAAAAAAATCTATAAACCATAACTTATGGGGGTCAGCTATGATTTCCCATGAAATTTAACATAGATCATCTCAAGCTACTCTAAAATCTGAACAAAATGACATGATCCTCGAAAAAGCTTACAAGATTTAGTTAGAGTTTTTTCCATAAGATCCATTAAAAGGTTCTGACCATGAATAGTATGGCCATGAGGATGGGTTGGTGGATGAAGTATATGAAGAGTGAATGCCTTCCAAGGAACGCTATAAACTTCACGATCTTATACCCTGAAAAATCTTTTAGGGGGAATCTTCTTTTATAGTCCTTGTATAGTTTCCCAGCAGTATATATACCAAGGGAGACCACTCCCATCCATGGTAGGATGGGAAAATAGTCGAGTGTATAGAAGTTTCGTGGGATGATACCAAGCCAGAAAAGATAACTGATATCAAATCTTTGATTTAGGAGTAAAAGACCCACTATTATGAATAAAATGGCTAATGGAAGATCTAGTTTTTCATGACGTAGTAAAGGATAACTGAGTATTATTGCCACTCCTATAAAATGCAGAACCCCAAATATTATATAACCTTCGCCGATCACCAGCCAGGTTACAATGGTGATGATAAAAGCATATGATAATATCCTTAAACCCCTCTTAAGATACTTTAAAATGAGCGAACCTTCATATCCTGAGAGTATACTTCGCATATAACTGAGTTTGAGGGATGTTCCCACAAGGAATATGAAAATGAAGGCTGTTAACCTCCCGAAAAACCATAAAAGGCCGCTTTGGATGTTGAGTGATACCATCCCAAGATAGTTAAGGTCAAATAATAAGTGAAAGGTTATCATCATCAAAACTGCGATTCCCCGGAGCACATCCACCTCCCAAAACCTATGATATAGTCTCTGAAACGACATCATAAACCCATTTATACCCTCCAGGATAATATAATTGGTTCCTGATCAAAAATTTTATATACGATAAAGTTATTGATAATAGTCTAGAGGTTATGCGGCGTTAGTCCAGCCTGGTTAAGACACTGGCCTGCCACGCCAGCGACCCGGGTTCAAATCCCGGACGCCGCATTGCGGTTGTAGTCTAGTCTGGTTAGGACTCGGGCCTTCCAAGCCCGCGACCCGGGTTCAAATCCCGGCAACCGCATGTACTCGTTCTCTCATAATCTCTAAAACCTTTTTCCTGTATTTGAAATCCGGAGGAAAATTTTTTATAGGCCTATAGGGAGAATGTTCAAATAATGTAAGTGGGAGATGAATTTTTTTATCGTGTAAAATTTTTGGTGATGTTTATGGTTGGAATTGTTGGATATGGAGTTTACATCCCATTATATCGGATAAAAGTCGAGGAGATAGCGAAGGTTTGGGGAGATGATCCCCAGACGATCATGAAAGGTTTGATAGTTGAGGAGAAATCTGTACCAGCCCCTGATGAAGATACCGTGACCATATCTGTTGAAGCCGCCAGACAGGCGCTAAAAAGGGGCCAAATAAATCCTGAAAGGATTGGCGCAATCTATGTGGGGTCGGAATCGCATCCATATGCGGTGAAACCAAGCGCGACGATAGTTGCTGAGGCCATAGGGGCAACACCACAGTTAACAGCCGCTGACCTTGAATTCGCATGTAAAGCCGGGACTGCTGGGATGCAAGCGTGCCTGGGTTTAGTGAAAGGTGGAATGATAGATTATGGTCTTGCTATAGGAGCAGACACTGCCCAGGGCGCGCCAGGTGACGCCCTAGAATATACAGCCTCGGCAGGCGGCGCCGCATACATCATAGGTAGAAATGATCTGATAGCAGAAATAGAATCAACCTATAGTTTCACAACTGACACGCCCGACTTTTATAGGAGGGAGGGCATGCCATACCCCCGCCACGGGGGAAGATTCACAGGAGAACCTGCCTACTTCAAACATGTGATCTCAGCTGCAAAAAAAATAATGGAAAAGGAAAATCTTAAAGCATCTGATTTTAACTATGCAGTATTCCATCAACCTAACGGTAAATTCTATCTTAAAGCAGCTAAAAAACTAGGCTTCAAGATGGAACAAGTAAAACCAGGACTTTTAACCCCAATGATAGGTAACACATATTCAGGAGCCACGCCAATAGGACTCGCAGCCACACTAGACATAGCAGAACCAGGAGACAGGATACTGGCAGTATCCTATGGATCCGGAGCAGGAAGCGACGCCTTCATAATCACAGTAGAAGATGGGATAGAAGAAAAAAGGGAACTCGCACCAAAAGTCCAGGAAATGATAAAAAAGAAAGTCTATGTAGACTACTCATTATATGCAAAATTCAAAGAAAAACTCAAAATGGCCTGAAGGTGATACGAATGAGGGAAGTTGCAATTATCGGAGCATCACAGACAAGATTCGGCGAATTATGGGACATATCATTCAGGGACCTTATCACAAGAGCCGGGGTTGAAGCCATCGAAGATGCGGGGATTGAAGGAGCAGACCTAGAAGCAATGTACATTGGGAACATGTCAGCAGGACTATTCATAAAACAAGAACACATAGCCTCCTTAATAGCAGACCACGCAGGACTCACACCAATCCCAGCCACTAGAGTAGAAGCTGCATGCGCATCAGGCGGCCTTGCGCTCAGAAGTGGTATTATGGCCATAGCCTCTGGCTACCATGACATCGTACTTGTAGGTGGAGTGGAAAAAATGACAGATGTCGTGGACCCAACCCCTGCGATAGCCACAGCATCAGACCAGGAATGGGAAGCCCAACAAGGAGTTACATTCCCCTCACTTTATGCTATGATGGCTCGTCGCCACATGTACGAGTATGGGACAACAAGGGAACAGCTCGCAATGGTATCTGTAATAAATCATGAAAATGCTGCTAAGAATCCTAAGGCCCAGTTTCCAGTGGAGATCACGGTGGAACAGGTTCTAAATTCTAGTATGGTTGCCGATCCTCTAAGGTTGCTTGATTGTTCACCGATATCTGATGGTGCATCAGCCATAATATTATGCCCCGCAGAAAAGGCAAGGGAATATACTGACACCCCAGTTTATGTGAAGGCCTCTGCACACGCTTCTGGGACAATAGCACTTCATGACAGAGAGAATATTACAAGGATTGATGCGACTGTCCATGCTGCGAGAAAAGCCTTTAAAATGGCGGGTCTAGAACCGGCTGATGTTGATGTGATCGAAGTCCATGACTGTTTCAGTATAAATGGTATACTTGCAATAGAAGATCTTGGATTTGTTAATAAAGGTGAGGGTGGACTAGCATTCGAGGAAGGTGTGACGCGTCGTGACGGTGACATTCCATTCAATCCATCTGGTGGACTTAAGGCAAGGGGTCATCCACTTGGTGCAACTGGTATAGCCCAGGCTGCAGAGATAGTATGGCAGCTTAGGGGAGAAGCAGATAAAAGGCAAGTTGAAGGTGCAGAAATAGGTTTAACACATAATATTGGGGGTACTGGTGGAACAGCTGTTGTACATATACTTTCAAGATAAAAAAAAGTTGAAAAATGTGGGGAGGGTTTACATTGGTGGCATTCCGCCTTCCATTCCCTCCATTCCTCCTTCTTCTTCGCCTTCTTCGCCTGCAGCGGCTATGACATCATCGATTCTTAGTATCATCTCTGCTGCTTCTGCGGCTGATTGTATGGCTTGTCTTTTGACTCTGTGTGGTTCTAGTACTCCTGCTTCTTTCATGTCCACTACTTCACCCTCGAAAACGTTCAAGCCCATGTATGGTGATTCTTCATGGGCTGCTCTTAAATCAACGAGAGTGTCGATACTGTCAAGACCAGCATTCTCTGCCAGAGTTTTAGGAACCACCTCAAGAGCCTCTGCAAAGGCAGTTACAGCCAACTGCTCCCTGCCACTGATACTCTCACTATAATCCTTAAGTCTTTTAGCGATCTCGACCTCAGGAGCCCCGCCACCAGCAACAACCTTCTCATCCTCAACCGTCGCTGAAACCACTCCGATGGCGTCTTCCACTGCTCTTTCTATTTCTTCTGCGACTTGTCTTGTGCTGCCTCTTAAGATTAGGGATATTGCCTTGGGATCCTTACAATCTTCTATGAACGTTAAAAGCTCGTCAAAAATTTTCTTTTCATATACAACTCCTGCTTCTCCAAGATCTTCTTCAGTGAGATCTTCAATGTTTGTCACGATCTTTGCACCTGTTGCCCTTTCAAGACGTTTCATGTCTGACTTTCTAACCCTTTTAAGGGCGTATATGCCTTCGCGTGAAAGGTAATGGAGTGCAAGATCATCAATACCCTTCTGACAGAATAAGACATTGGCTCCAGAGTCTATTATTTTTTGAACCATGTCTTTTATCATCCGCTCTTCTTGTTCTATGAAGGCTTGCATCTGGGAGGGGTCTGTTAAGCGTATTTTTGCATCTGTTTCAAGTTCCTTAACCTCTATCGGATATTTTAGCAGGGCTATCTTTGCGTTTTCAACGCGTTTTGGCATCGCATGGTCTGCTCTCCCCTTATCGATGGCTATTCCATTGACTATCATTGAATCGTCAACTGATGCTCCTAGTATTCTTTGAATGTTTATGTTGTCCTTGTCTATTTCACCATTATCTTCAACTTGGAGTATTGCATCCACAACTAGTTCTGCTAACGCTTCCTTCGCCTTTTCAGCTCCTTTTCCTGTCATTGCTGTCATCGCAACTTTTACTAGTGTGTCACGGTCCCTTCCACTTATTGCTATGGAATCTAGGATCTCCTGGGCTTTTTTAGCTGCTTGCCTGTAGCCTTCCACTATTATTGTGGGGTGCACGCCCATTTCCAAGAGTTCTTCTGCCTTTTTGAGAAGTTCTCCTGTTATTATGACTGCTGTGGTTGTCCCGTCTCCTACTTCATCTTCTTGTGTTTTAGCAACCTCTACCAGCATCTTCGCGGCTGGATGGGCTATGTCCATCTCTTTTAGGATCGTTACACCATCATTTGTCACCACGATATCTCCAAGGGAGTCTACAAGCATCTTATCCATTCCCTTAGGGCCTAGAGTCGTTCTAATGGTCTCTGCTAGTATCCTGCCTGCTAGTATGTTCATTCTCTGGGCTTCTTTTCCCACGTACCTTGTAGCTTCCTTTGGTAGTATTAGTATTGGTTGTCCTCCAGTTAACTGTGCCATGTAATCACCTCAAAAAATATTTGCAATTATCCATGGGTTAGAGGTTCTATAAATACTTTATTAATAGGAGAAAAAAACCCTCTATTTGGGTATGACCTTTGGAATGAATGTTTGACAAAAATCAGGCCTCTTTCTTTCCATTTCCTCTGATATTTTATTGGTTACCTCTTTCTCAAGGTCTTTTGTCTTCTTAGCGACAACAGTAAATGATTTATCATCCATGTAAACCTTTAAGGTTTCTTCACCCATCGATAATTCAAATAATACAATTTCACCATTCTCCATCTATTGCATCATCGAGTATTGATGGGGATAATTTGAGTAATTTCCTCCCCTGGGGCTTATAAGTTCTCTTAGAGGTTTTAATTCTGTTTATCCGGAGTGGAGCGCATCCTTCTTCTCGGATGGTTTTGCGCGTGCTCCAGAATAAACATGCCAACAGTTTATCTTTCAGGGGTAAATCCTCCCTTAACAATATCTTCTCCATTTAAACATCTCCTAGAGTGATTTTATCTTAGAGGCTACTGACTTGCCCAAATTATAACATTTAGCAAGTTCGTCTTCTGATGGCACATAATCCACCTCGAAAACGTCTAAAATGTCAAATCCCGCCTTTGAAAGTTCCTGTTTAAGAGTGTTAACAGCACCACCACCCCAACCCTTGGAACCGAAGACAACTGCAAGTCTTCTGAATCCAGTTCTGTCAAAGGCAAGACCCCTTAGATAATATGTAAGGTCTCCAAGGCTTGGGAATGGCCCATTAAAAATCGTGGGACTCCCTATAAACACGGCTTTACTTTCAAGTATATCCTTTACAATTTCGCTTCTTTCATCCTCATGGAGAAAATAGACTGAAACATCCACATCTTCGCTCATAGCACCTTCTGCAAGGGCGTGCGCCAACCTTTGAGTGGAATAATGCATGGTATCATATACTATTGTGATTTTGTCCTCACATTTTCCAGCGGCCCAATTTTTATATGCGCTTATAATCTTCTCTGGTTTGGTCCATATTTGTCCATGGGATGGTGCTATCATTTTTATCCTATTAAGGAGTCCGAGATCCTCAACTTCCTTGAATTTCCTCAAGACTAGGGGGGATAATGGTGTTAGAAGATTCGCATAAAATTTTTTGGCAGCGTCCATGATAAGATAATCATCTATATCCTTGTCAAAGCGTTTACTAAGGCAGAGGTGTTGTCCGAAGGCGTCATTAGAGAAAAGTATACCATCCTCTTCAAGGAATGTGAACATGCTATCAGGCCAATGTAGCATGGGAGCCTCAAGGAAAATAAGATTCTTACCCCCAAGATCTAAGGTGTCACCAGTCCTGACTATTTCCATCTTAGAGTCTTTTAGAATTGGATAATGCCTTTTTAGTCCTTCAGCTCCTTTCCCTGTGCAATAGATTGGTGCATTATATTTTTTCCAAATTTCTGGCAGCGACCCGCTATGATCCCTCTCGATATGGTTTTGTATTATCACGTCGATCTTATCCCTATTTTCCTTTTCTAGAGCATCTTTTATTCTTGCCATCATCTGTGGTGAAGTCCCAGGGTATGTGTTGTCTATAAGGGCTACCTTATCCCCAAATACAAGATAAACATTATAGGTTGTGCCCTTGAGAGTGTAACCATGGTAGCTTCTAAGGTCCCAATCCATAACCCCAACCCAGTATACATTATCAGTTAGCTTCTTTGCATCAGCCTTCATCTATATTCACCAGATTATAATATTGTCAGAGGATCTTATTATATTTGCAGTATGCGCCTTTAATCAAAGAAATGCCTTTAAGATGGTTTTATTCTTCTATTTCATATTCAAATTCCCAGAATGGTCTTCCAGTGACCTGCCCCTTTGAGAGGTGCTCCATTTCATGGGATACTCCGTAGGCTCCTGAACCTTCAAAGCTAACCGGCCTTTTAATCCTTTTAAGTCTTATTTTAAGGTCTAGTGGGTCTAGGCTAGCCCTTATGATATGATCGGCTTCCACAACTATCCGGTATGGTCTTTTAACGAGTTCCCTTTCACTTTTCTCCCCGCATTTTTCCAGTCTGTAGACTGTACCCTCTTCTTTGAGTATTCTTGGATTTAAAAATAGGTATACGATTTCAAGGGTGCGGCCCAATTTTTTATCCTCATCATATCTTGTGACCTTTTCTTTTATTGCCATGAAATTATCGGAGTTTTTCGCGAAACTCCAATCTCCACCAAAGCGTATGGAAAAAAGAATGGGTATGAAAGCGTCAGGGGGTATCCCTAGCCTTTTCATGACTTCTTTTTCTTTTAGGGTGAATTTCAAAAGTTTTTTCAACTGCTCGTATTCCACTCATATCAACCCCTAGAAGGGGCTATGGGGTGAGTCGAGCATAGAAATCGTCGATGGCCGCGTCAACAACTTCTATTATGGCCTTGTCAAGATTTCCATGGGATTCATCCACTTCGAGGGGTATGTTATCACAGTATACCACCTCTAGGCCGGCTTTTAGCGCATCCTTTGTCGCTACATCTACTGCAGCTGCTTTTAGTTCTGTTAGCATGACATCGGCTTCATCTATGTGCTTTTCTATGTCTTTTTGGAGTAGGGGTCTGTTTGAAAGGTGTGGTGTTGTGCCAACAACATTACACTTGTATTCATTTTCGAGGTATTCTACAAGGATGTCTATTATGGATTCTGGAGCTGTTGTGGCGAATAGCACATTCTTGTCCTTTATATCTTGGAGTGGCTTTGGCCTGAATATTGTGGGGATGACTCTAGCTTCTGGGTTTGTTTCGTGTATGAATTTTTCTATGCCTTTTATTTTCTTTTCTGTGGCCATTGGTTCTTCACACATTGTTAAGATGGCGAGGTCTGCTAGTTTGATTCTGTATGGGCCGAAGAATTTTGTGATGTTTATCATGGGTTGGTTGGCGCCTACTATGACTATGTGTCTGTTTGTTTTTACTGGGGGTATGGCGGCTCCGCTGCCTTCCATGATAACGAAGTCCGCGTCCACCTCATTTGCTATTTCAGCACCTCTTTTCGCGTTTGTTATGAATACGTCACCCACCATACCACCGCCGCACCTTCTACATCCTATGGTTAGTATTCTACTCATGAGAGCGTCCTCCCAATGGTCTGAGGCGGCGTGAACACCTTTATGGGCTTGTTCCATGAGGAATTCTGGTGTTATGCTTATCTTATCGCCGCGGACTATCTCTGGCTCTTCAGGGCCTCCGCGGCCCATTGCAACGACACAGGGGTTGTAGTCTTTTTCATGGATTAGACGGGCGGCGTATGCTGATACTGCTGTTTTACCTATCCTTTTACCTGTTCCGAGTATTTTGATTGATGGTTTTTCGAGGACTTCATATTCTGTGAGTGGCTGGAATTCAAAGTCTGGGCCTCTGTAGATTGCGCCTTCTTCTAGTACTATTGTTGCTATGTTGAATCTTTTGGAGTAGTCGAGTACTGGTTCGTCGCTTAAGTCCATGACTGTGTCGGCATCATATTTTTTTATGATCTTTCTTATGAGATTGTAGGGGATTTTATGCGGGTCTTCGCCGAAGTAGACTGGTTTTTCCATTAACTTCGCATATTCTTCGGGTGAGGATGTTTTAAGTTTCTCGGTTCCTCCAATGAATACGAGGGCTTTAACATCTATGTGTTCTATACAATCGAGTGTTTCAATTGCGGCTTTGGTGACTGGAAGGTAATGTTCACCATCAACTAGGCAGATGATTTTTTCCATAGCTCTCATTTTTTTCAACACCTTCTCTTTTTATTCTTAGATGTTGATATCTAATAATTAATATTTTTACCGCTCACTTCTTTTGGGGGGTGGGTATTCTATGTAAAGGCTTTTTTTATCCAGTTCAGAAAATAGGGGGGATTGTTTTTAGGTATTAAGTGTTTAAAAAAGTTTTTTTTGTGGAGGGTTCTAGGTTAGAGTCATTGAGAGTCTTTGAAAATGTTATTGGGCCTATTTGGCTTCTATATTAGCCTCCATCCTTGCAAGTTCCTTTTTTGATCTTTTAGCAAGTTCTGAGAGTCCATTCACGATGTTTGGTGGTAGTGTGTCGTTTCCCTGCTTTGCGAGTATTTCTGAGATGGCTGTTGAAAGTACAAATATGGCGTATTTGTGTTCAGCTTTTGTCCTGTGGATATGATGGGGGCTGATATTAAGCGAAAAGTATTTCGCACACTCTTTTTCTATGTCATAACCATTTTCAAGATATTTTAAAATATATACTAGGAATTGATGCAATTGTATCATTTCATCTTTATACATGGGTACCAGCCTCGACTCCCTCCATAGTAGAGTAGTATCGTCGATTATATAAAGTTAATGTTTGAAATTAAAAATAAACCCTACTGGTACACCAAACACCACCATTAAGCCCCTCTATAATTTTTCTCTAATATCTTCTATTTATATATGATCCTCTTCTTTTATATAAGTTTATGTAAAATGGAAATTAAATTAAACTCCAGATTATATCCATCTTAGTATTCTCACAACCTTATTATGAACTTTTATCCTTAAATTGTGATAAAAATTAATCTACGTGATACCATGAAAATCATAAAATTTGAGGCTCACCAGATCAGACGACTCGTGAAAAGATCCTCACCCAATATAGAAGAGGTAATCCAACCCGTTAAGACAATAATTGAAGATGTTCAGAGAAACGGTGATGAAGCCCTAAGAAAATTCACGAAAAAGTTTGATGGCGCCGATATCAGAGAATTTAAAGTCACCAGAAAAGAAATAGAAGAAAGCTACGAAAAAGTAGATGATAAACTGAAAAATGCGCTGAATATGGCGGCTGCGAACATCAGAAAATTCCACAGACTACAACTTCCAAGCCAATGGCTGCGAGAAATAAACAAAGGTATAATAGCAGGTCAAATTATAAGACCAATCGAAAGCGTGGGCTGCTATATACCCGGTGGCAGGGCAGTTTACCCTTCCACGGCCCTCATGACCATAATACCAGCCAAAATCGCCGGTGTCAAAAGGATAATATGCTGCACCCCACCACGCAAAGACGGATCTGTAAATGAAGCCATCCTCGCAGCCGCTGACATGGCAGGTGCAGATGAAATATACAAGATTGGAGGGGTTCAAGCCATAGCCGCCATGGCCTACGGAACCAAAACCATAAATCCAGTTGATAAAATCGTCGGACCAGGGAACATATTCGTGACAGCGGCCAAAAAACTGGTCTATGGGGACGTGGATATTGATTTCATAGCAGGCCCATCAGAAGTTCTGATAATAGCCGATGAGAATGCTAACCCAGAATATATAGCATTGGAGATGATCGCCCAGGCCGAACACGACCCAGAAGCGGCGTCTGTACTTGTAACACCATCAAGGGGTCTTGGAGAGAAAGTGTATAGAATCTTAGAAGAGAAAATTAGATATGCTAAAAGGGGGAAGATCATAAAAGAGTCCCTCAAAAATCATGGGAAGATAATCATCGTGAAGGATCTTATGGAGGCAGTTCATTTTAGTAATGAATACGCCCCCGAACATCTTATAATAATGACCGATGAACCCGAAAATCTATTAGATGAGATCGAAAATGCGGGTTCAATATTCCTCGGAGAGTTAACACCAGTTTCTGCAGGAGATTATGGTTCGGGAACCAACCATGTGCTACCAACCAGCGGATTTGCCAGAGTATACTCTGGATTATCAACAGAATCCTTCCTGAAAAAACCCACAATACAAATATTATCAGAGGACGGACTTAAAACCCTCAAAGACGCCGTAATACCACTAGCAGAGCATGAAGGACTCTATGCACACGCAGAATCCTTTAAAAAGAGACTTGCGAGGTGAACATCATGTTTGGAAAAAGAACCCATTACTCAAATGAGATCACACCATCACTCGACGGCGCCCAGGTCACCCTAATGGGTTGGGTGCACGAAATAAGAGACCTTGGAGGGATAATATTCATACTACTAAGGGACAGACACGGTATAATACAAGTAACCGCACCAAGTAAAAAAACATCCAAGGAACTCTTCAAAAACCTGAGAAAACTTAAAAAAGAGTACGTGATAGCAATCCAAGGAACAGTGAAAGAATCGCCAAAAGCCCCAGGTGGCGTTGAAGTGATACCCTCAAATTTAAGTGTTTTAGGCGAGTCGCAACAACCCCTACCACTTGACCCCACAGGGAAAGTTAAAGCCGAAATTGACACAAGACTAGACTCAAGATTCCTAGACCTCAGAAGACCGGAGATAAGCGCCATATTCAAGATAAAAAGTAGAATGCTGCATTCAGTGAGGGTTTTCCTCGAAGAGAATGGTTTTATCGAAATAAACACTCCAAAGTTGGTTGCATCCGCAACCGAAGGCGGAACAGAACTATTCCCCATAACCTACTTTGAAAGGGAAGCCTTCCTAGGCCAAAGCCCACAACTCTACAAGCAGATGATGATGGCAAGCGGACTCGACAAAGTCTATGAGATAGCACCAATATTCAGGGCAGAGGAACACGACACCCTAAGACACCTAAACGAGGTCATATCCATCGACATAGAAGCAGCCTTCATGAACCACGAAGATGTTATGAAAATCCTTGAAAAACTCACAGTAAAAGTCATAAAAGACATTAAAAGACATTGCAAGGACGAGCTAGAAATCCTAGGAAGGGAACTTGAAGTCCCAGGCACGCCCTTTGAAAGACTAGAATATGATGAAGTTGTGGAGATGGTCAACTCAAAAGGCGTGCACCTCAGATATGGGGAAGATCTTTCAAGAGCCGCTGAAAAGGCGCTAGGCGAGATAATGGACGGATACTATTTCATAAAATCTTGGCCGACAGATATAAAACCATTCTATGTCATGCCAAGAGAAGATGATCCAAGCAAAAGTTACGCCTTCGACCTCATGTACAAAGACCTTGAAATATCCTCTGGTGCCATGAGAGTTCATGACCATGATCTTCTAGTTGAAAAGATCAAGAAACAAGGCCTGAATCCAAGATCATTTGAAAGTTATCTTTCAGCATTCAAATATGGCATGCCACCCCATGCCGGGTGGGGTCTTGGAGCTGAAAGATTCACAATGGCACTGCTAGAAATTAAAAATATCAGGGAAACCGTGCTATTCCCAAGGGACAGGAGAAGATTAACCCCATAAAGTGATTTTTTGATGATGGGCGCGTCAACAAGAAAAGGAAAAAAAATTGCGGAAAAAAGCAGAGAAATCGTGAAAAATCTTATAAAAGACAAGGTAAAAGGTTTATCCCCAGAGGAAATCGAGATTATAGAAAGGATAGTTCATTCCACAGCCGACCCAGAATATGCTGATATCACCAGGATAAGCCCAGATTTCACAGTAACAACTATAGAATCTCTCAAAAACCTTGAAGATATCCTAGTAGATGTTGAAATGGTGAAAGCAGGAATATCCTACGAGGGGAAAATTAAATGTTACATAAACCATCCGAAAGTTATAAAAATGGCAAAAAATGAGAACATGACCAGAGCCGCGGCCGCAATAGAATATGCAGCTTCACAAAACTTTAACGGGATTGTAGTGGTGGGTAATGCGCCCACAGCACTCCTAAAAGTGATTGAATTAACACAGAAAGGCATGGATGTTAAAGCAGTTATAGGCGTGCCCGTCGGTTTTGTAGGGGCTGCGGAATCCAAAAAACTCCTCGCAAAAACTGGCATACCACATCTTATCACATCAGGACCCAAAGGTGGGACGCCAGTCGCGGTCGCGGCCACCAACGCCCTTATAAACCTCACAAGAAAAAGAGGTGCGATTAGATGAAATCTAAGGATTTATTTGAAGAAGCTTTGAAGGTTCTGCCTGGTGGTGTGAATTCCCCAGTAAGAAGATTTGAACCATACCCATTCTTTGCTAAGAAAGCTGAAGGTTGCATACTCCATGACATCGACGGTAACACTTATATAGATTATTGTTTAGCTTATGGTCCGCTCATACTAGGACATGCCCCAGCAAATGTTACAAGTGCGGTCTGCGAACAAATCAAAAAGGGCAGTGCCTATGGAACTCCAACTGAAGCCGAGGTTGAACTCGCAAAACTAGTCATAGGAAGAGTGCCATCTGTTGAAATGGTAAGGTTCGTGAATTCTGGTACTGAGGCCACAATGGCAGCTATAAGACTTGCAAGAGCATTCACAGGGAAGGATAAGATAATTAAATTTGAGGGGGCATATCATGGCGCCCACGATTATGTGCTTGTGAAACCAGGATCTGGCGCGGTATCAGTCCCTGATTCGCCAGGAATACCAAAAGATACTACAAGAAACACCATATTAGCACCATTCAATGATGAAGAGTCACTTACAAGCATAATAGAAAAGGATGAAAATATTGCGGCCATCCTAGTAGAGCCTGTAATGGCCAATATAGGTTGTATAGAACCAGAAGACGGCTACCTAGAATTCTTGAGGAAGATAACCAGTGAGAATGATATTCTTCTAGTGTTTGATGAGGTTATCACAGGCTTCAGGATAGCTCCTGGAGGCGCCCAAGAATATTATAATATAAAAGCGGACCTTGTAACCTATGGGAAGATTATAGGTGGCGGGTTCCCTATGGGGGCTCTCGCAGGTCCCAGGAAATTAATGGAACATGTATCACCTGCAGGTGATGTTTATCAGGCCGGCACATTCAATGGCAACCCAGTATCAGTGACCGCGGGTATAAATACACTTAAGGAATTAAGATATGGTCTTTACAGGGAACTTAACAAGAAAGGAGAAAAGATAAGGGGTGGTATAAAGGATATTCTAGAGGATAATAGGCTAGAATTTCATCTGGCAGGGTTATCCTCAATGTTCCAACTCTACTTTACCCAAGACGATGTTAAAAATTATAGTGATGCCAAGACAGCTAACTTGGAAACATTCAAAAGATACTTCCATGAACTGCTGAAAGGTGGGGTGTTCGTGCCACCTTCACAGTTTGAATGCTGCTTCATTTCAGCAGCCCATAAAATAGAGGATCTTGAAAAGACATTAGAAGTGGTGGAAGAATCCATTAAAAAGGCCATCAAATAAAATGTGCGATTCATTAATATAATCTTTCAAAGCCAGTGTATATCAAAAATTCTATTAGCGCGCTTTGAGGGACTACGATAATGTTTCCACGGATATTCTGCCTAATCCCCTCATCCACCAAGTCCATATACTTGTCCTTATCCTTTGCGGCGTTGAATATGGCTTCCATAAGGGATTCAACCGCATTTCCCCTAGAATATCCTTCTTTTTGTTCTTCTCTTAAGAAGGTTATTGAATCACCCGCGACATAACCTTCTCCTTCCACATAAACCGGCCCTATCCTTTTTAGAATAGCATCAACGGCTTCTGGAGTTACTATTACTACGATATCTGTTTTTTCACCGGTATTATATTCCACTATTTCTTGGGCGAGTTTCGCGCCTTTTTCTGTGTCTTTTTCCCAGAGCGCATCATGGAGGTACCATTTATCCACGCCAGCAGCTTTCAATGATGGTGGTGGTGTCGCTGTGGGATGAGCCATCCTACCGGGATAAACTGATTTTATATCTGTTATATTCCCCTCCTTCAAGGTTATAATGAATGCCATGTCAACTGCCCCGATACCAGGTCTTGGTTCGCTAGGATCAACGCAGAGAAGGAGAACCTTCTTTTCCCCCATCATAATATTCTGAGAATTTCTGATATACCTTGCATATGTTATAATTGAAAGAGCTATGATAACCACTAGGATTATTATGATGATCTTGTTCCTCTTGTCCATGAATCTCATCTTCTCATTTTAACTATATAAATATTTTTCACGTGAATCAGCATAAAGGATAAAAGTAGCAAAGAAAGGTAAATTTCAGAGGACATGATCTATGAAGGTCTCGGGGATGCATAGCTGTGGCTTTCATTGAAATCACTTCCAAAAGGGAACTATAATAGTGTTAATCTGAAGATCTAGACGATCACATTTTTTCTTGCGGAGTTGAAGATTAGGATAATCAATTATTCATTTATAAACCCCCTCAAAAATAATATAACTAGTTAGATGCAGAGCACAAGATGCCAGGCCAGCAGAGTCAATTCATGATGAACTTGAAAGAGGAGTAGAGTTTTTGGAACCGATCACAAGGATTGTAAAATTATAATAGTTCAAGTATAGGTTGAAAAAAAATAATACTTCCACGAAATTCTTAATGATTGAAGTGTCCATGCCAAATTTTCGCAACTGTTTCACTCATGAAGGAATAGGATTGGGGTTTATGTACGATTATACAGTGTAGCCCCACCCGTAGTTGGATTCTATATAACGATTAAACCGATGATTATGAAAAGTAGAATAACTATCATTGCAAAAAATAGAAGGAGTAAAGATTTAGAATCCTTGGACACTTCTCGCGTTTTAATTTCTTCTCTCTTCTTTTGAATTGTGGGGATTAAATTCGAAGAATCTTCTAGTATCATGTCATCCCATGTATTTCCCTCATTCTCGAAGAAACTTTCAATTATTCTGTCCCTGTTATCATTGGCATGCTTTTCATTTACTTCTCTCAATTTTTGTGCGAATTCAACCTCTCCCGATTTTCCAGATCGTCTTCTTTGAGCGGATTCATCAACCCCAAAAGGGCTTGATCTTGTCCCATAAGCTTCTTCTAGAGAATTATAATATTGAAGGGGGCCTCCACATTCACATGAAACGAAATCAGATGGCTTTTCACCCTCCTTTAATTTGTAGTAACCGCCACATTTAGTGCAGATAAGATAACCTCGAGGATTGGATCTTCGAGTTTTTAACAATCTGAAACTCTCCCACTCAGTACCGTTATAGTTATCCACTACTTTTGGAACATTGTGAAACAGTTTATTAGCGGATAACCTTCCCTCCACCCACCTTATTGGAGGGCCTTCAGGGGGGGTGAACGGAGGCCCCACACACATTTTTAGGGTTTTAACAGTTGCAGTCTTAAGAACCCACACATCCTTGGGACTATCATTAGTGAACTATCCTCATCCTTAGCGGGGTGGGGCTTCCCACATCCTAAAGGAGGAGTTTACCCCTCATCGTCATTGTTCCAAGGATCTTATAAGGGGGCTGTCTCTCCACGGGCGTTCAGAGCTGTTCCATCCCACACATCTAATAATAATATTTTATTATGGATACTATTATATAAAGCTATTGCCCGTTCTCCGCCCTTGTTGTATCCCCCCATCCGGGGGGCTTAGCACCAATGATAAGTTAAACTTTTGGGATAAGTATGAAAAATTAAATCTGGTAGTTATTTTTTTTGGGGTATTAGTAGGCTGCCGAATGTCATGAAATGCTAGTCATATTGGAACTCCTGTTGATTGCAGAGGTATCTCATATGATGTTACAGATACTCCCCAGTACCTATTTTATTGGTGATATTATTAGTATGTTCCCCCCTAGGGAGGCAGCTCCATACTTTTTTGAGTATAAGGTCTAAATTATTGGTTCGTAGGGGGATCGTATCAGAGTATATTGTCACTCAGAGGTGATCTCCACTGACGCCTCTTCATGTCAGAAAATGAGACGAAGCATGTGCACTTCAGTGGCTGGAAGATTTCCAACATTCCAAACGACCCCACCATGTCCGGGCCAGTATACGGTTAAGGGTCTTTTTCTTATCCAGGTGACGCCACCGTGATGAGACCTTCTAATTAAGAATCGAGGATAGCGCACCTTCTTCGCACGGATCGCTTAAGCTTATTGTCAGAATCGAAATTTTATACTTATTGCTTCTAATCGCCAGCTTCATGTTTATTTAGGAGGTTATCGGTTATATTGTATTCTGTTGATAGGTCAGATTCTTCTATTATCATCTGCATCCCCCCATCATCCTTGCTAAGTCAACCTATCCACCTTCATTTTTTTCGTTTTTTGTGCTGGGGCTGTCTCCAGTACATGGTGCAATTTTCTTCATATTCGCCCAAATTTCATGTGAATCTTATACTGCTAGCGATAAGAGTTTCAATTAAATTGTCTGATTTGGTTTGATCAGCCTAGAGTTTTTCCTTATCAGAAGTATGGCTCAAATCATTCGAAAAAAAGATTATTTGGATATGTTCATTGGTTGCAATTTAAAGGGATGATATGTGTATGGTTTGGTGGTTAAATGTTATGGAATTAGTTTTTGAAAACCTATTTCAGTCATGCGAAAAACCTCTTCCGATATGAAAGGGGGTGAGTGGGGGGAAATGATTATATATAACTTATAATAAAGAGATGTTTGTTCATGATCTCTTTAGCGTTTTGTCGCTAAGGCTTCTTTCCATGTGAAAGGTGGGAAAATTTGTAAGAGTAGCCCTTTAATCCACGCGGATAGAGAATGGTAGTGTAAACCGGCCGGTGAAAGTGGGGGGGCTGTCAGATTAATCATGGTGAAATGGGGGGGTGGTTGATGAAATGTCCAAGGTGTGGTTTCTGAAAATCCTGAAAATGTCAAATTTTGCAGAAAGTGTGGAATGTCTTTTATGGACAAGGGGTTTGTTGAAAAAGGAAAGGGGATGAAACCAACTTCAGAAGCATCTTCAAGTGTTAGAGGCGCGAATATAAAAGTATTATTGTTGATAATTGCATTTGTAGTTTTAGTGGGAGTGGCGGCTTACTATTTTTCTGCCGTCGCTTTTTTCTTCACCACAACAAAGCCACTGTTTTAATAGTGCCTGCGGTTTCAGGATCGGCAGTGGTCACATACAATGGATCCCAATACCCAGTTACTGTTGATTATTATGCTCTAAGTCAGGGTTCGGGATTTATTGTAGGCGATCAGGGATATATAGTGACCGCGGCACATGTAGTGTCAGACCCCTATGATCTTAGGTATCAGGGCGAACTCAGGAAGATGGAGCAGTCCGACATAGAATGGTATGTTGCACAGGGAGCTATTTACCTAGTTTTGCAAGAAACTGATCCGGATGTTCTTAAAGATCTTACCCAGGAAGATCTTGATGATTTGACTAATGAAGCATTAAGTTCTGGATCGGTGGGGGGTGAAAAATGCCAATTTGGATATTTATGTAATAGGTGGGGCTTTCCCAGAAAGCATGTCTGAAAAAGATTATATAGCACATATCGTAGATTTTGAAGCTACTGATAATCAAGAAAAGGATATAGCATTGTTAAAAGTTGATAATCCTCCGAAGAATTTGCCTAAAATATCCGTAAGCAGTCAAAAACCAAATGTTGGTGACACAATTTCTATATATGGATATCCAATGGAACAGATGGAATTCGCCAAGTATATGGAGTCAACCGGGAATCAAAAACAATTCTTGGAGAGCATGGCAAACGCCACCCTAACTAAGGGTATTGTCAGCGCAAAAAGGATTTCTCCCCATGGTATAGAATACTTCCAGACTGATGCCCCTGTTAATAAGGGGAATAGTGGTGGGCCAGTGTTAAACTCAAATAATCAAGTTATAGGAGTACTAGTATTTAAAGTTGGAGAAACAGGAAATTATAACTTCTTCATTTCCTCCCAATACGTTATAGACATGCTTAAACAAAATGGAATAAACGTTTAAAAGCCGTCCGTTATTATTGCAGTTTAACCGCACCGGGAAAAAAGTGGATACTTTTAGCAGTTGCCACCCCCCCGATAAATTTAAACTCATAATATGCGAAATTTTTTTATTGTAGAAACAAGCTATCAATAATACAATGGACTGCTGATGAATTCACTGAAGCATAAGCCTATTCCAGTTAAAACTGGGAAAGTGATTTGGGGTGAGAGGCGCAATATGGTTGTTATAATAGCAGGTGTGGGTGAAAACAAGGATATAGAAGCAGCGGCGGATAAAGTAGATTTCGAAGTTCTTTTAGCCTATTCAGAGGATGAATTTATTAACATGATCCGTGATGGTATTGGAGATGCATATGTGCGGGGTTCATTGAGTTCAGCCCCTATAATAAAAGAACTGCGAAAAATAGGGGACTTGAAAAGAGCATCCTACATAGAATTAGATAATCACAATTTCTTATTAGCCCCTGTGGGGATAGATGAAGGATTCACAATAGATGACAAAATTAGGATAATCGAATACTGTTCGAATTTCATGGAAAAGATAGGCCTCAAGGCTAGTATAGCGGTTATATCAGGTGGCAGGCCACAGGATATTGGAAGAGCCCCTCAAATCGACAAATCAATCAGAGAAGCTGAAAAATTAACATCAATGATAAAAGATAAATATGATATAAAACATTATTATATCTTGATAGAAGATGCTATAGAGGATAAACGTAATCTGATTCTAGCCCCAGATGGTATAACAGGTAACTTGATATTCAGGAGTCTCGTGTTAATCGGATCAGCCAAAAGTCATGGGGCTATAACCCTTGGAATAGATCCTATTTTTATAGACACTTCAAGGGCCCAGACTATCGAGGGCTATGAGAGGGCGCTGAAATTCGCATATAAACTTGCCAGTATAAAAGGGGATGTGAAATGTCATTCCTAAAACCAATATACAAACTATATGAATGGTACATTCTAAGGAACTTGAAGAAAGAGAAGATGCCAAGGCATGTAGCTATAATAATGGACGGTAACAGACGCTACTCAAGACTACAAGGCAGTAAAGATCCTATCAAGGGCCATGAAAGAGGTATCAAAACCCTTGAAAAGGTATTGGACTGGTGTATAGACTTTGGAATAGAAATCATAACAGTTTATGCCTTTTCCATTGAAAATTTTAAACGTCCCAGAAGAGAAGTGGAAGGTCTCATGAGGTTATTCGAGGAAAACTTTAAAAAAGTGGCGAGGAATGAAAAAATCCACAAAAATAGGGTGAAAATCAAAGCTGTTGGGAACCTCGACCTTTTACCTGAAAATGTGAGGGAAGCTGTTAGAATAGCTGAAAAAGCCACCGAGAAATATGATGATCGGCTTCTTAATATTGCGATAGGCTATGATGGACGCCTAGAAATAGTTGACGCCACCAAAAAGATAGCCCAAATGGTTAAAAGGGGCGAACTCGACCCAGATGACATCGACGAGGATGTTATAAACAATAACCTTTACACCGCAGGGTTGGAGGACCCGCACCTTATCATAAGGACGAGCGGAGAGGAAAGATTAAGCGGCTTCCTACTCTGGCAATCCTCATATTCCGAACTTTATTTCTGTGATAGTCTTTGGCCAGAATTTAGGAAAGTAGACTTTCTGAGGGCTTTAAGATCGTATCAACAACGTGAAAGGCGATTCGGCGCCTAAAAAATTTTATGGGGAAGATTACCCCTACTTGAATGGGGGGGATGATAAAATAATAGATGTCCACTGCCACATAGACTTCAAAAATTTTAACAAGGACAGAGACGAAGTCATAAAAAGGGCTAAAAAAATGCTAACAGCCATCATAGACTCGGGAGTCGGTCTCGGGGGTGTTAGAAGGTCCATCAGATTATCGGAAGAGCACAGACACTTCATATACTCCACTTTAGGTTTACATCCGGTAAACGCGGCTAAAACAGAATACAATGTCATAGAAGATGTTATAAGGGAAATAGAAGAGAATATAGAAAAGGCTGTGGGTGTTGGGGAGAGTGGACTGGACTTCCACCATACCAGGGACTTGGAAGGTCGCAGGAGACAGGAGAAAATCTTCAGATTATTCATAGAACTTGCAAGTGAATACGAGCTCCCACTCATCATACATGCAAGAGACAGTGAAAAACAAGCCCTAAAAATCATAAAAGAATACGCACTAAAAGATGTTATATTCCACTGTTATAGTGGCAGCCTAGAGACAGCATACCAAATCCTAGAAGAAGGATACTACCTCTCATTCTCTACCATGATATGCTTCATGGACCACCAACAACAATTAATCAAAAATTTACCGCTCAAAAACATCCTAACAGAGACCGACAGCCCATATCTATCCCCATTCAAGGGTGAAAGGAACGAACCATCATTCTTAGAAGAAGCCGTGAAAAAAATGGCCCAGATAAAAAATACGAGCATAACAGAAGTTGATAAGATAACAGAAAAAAATGCGAAAAAAGTATTCGGGATATGATCATCCCCCACACTTAATCCTTCAGGATTTCTTTAGCCGCTATCAGAGCATTTATGGCGGCTGGGAACCCGGCATATACTGACATTTGTATTATTGTCTCTATTATCTCCTCTCTAGTGCAACCAGCATTAACAGCGCCGCGTATATGACTTTTAAGTTGCGAAGTAGCGCCTCCGAGAGTTGTTAAAGCGGCGATAGTTATAAGCTCCCTGGTCTTAATATCAAGACCGCCGCGGGAATATATTTCACCATAGGGGAACTCGGCGACGATACGCGCAAAATCGGGCGCTATATCCTCCAACTCCCCTTTAAGCTCCTCATAGGAATCCCTATTAATCTCATATAATATTCTTAATCCCCTCTCATATCTGTCCATAATTTTATACCTCCAAAGAATACAATATATCATCCTCACATAATAACCCTTTAGGGGGTAAATAAATTGAAACCCTATGTTATATTAAATGCTGCCATGACACTCGATGGTAAAATAGCAACCCACACCGGAAGCTCGGAAATATCAGGAAAGGAAGATCTTCTAAGAGTCCATAGACTGAGAAGAGAATGTGACGCTATAATGGTAGGGATAAACACAGTACTCATAGACAACCCCAGACTAACAATACACAAGATAAAAGCAGACAAATCAGAAAACCCCACAAGGATAGTTGTCGACAGCAAGGCAAGAACGCCCCCAGACTCCAGAATACTCAACAAAGAAGCACCCACAATAATAGCAACCTCTAAAAGCGCCCCAAAGGAAAGAATCAGAAAACTATCACAAAAAGCCAAGATCATCACCACCGGCAACAAAAAAGTAGACCTAAAAAATTTAATGGCCGAACTAAAAAAGATGGGTATAAAAAAATTAATGCTAGAAGGCGGTTCAACCCTAAACTTCTCCATGCTCAAAGAAGGCCTCGTAGACGAAGTAAGAGTCGCTATAGCACCCATGATAGTAGGTGGAGTTAAAGCAAAAACACTAGTAGACGGCCAGGGCATACCCTATATGAAGGATGCGATAAAACTACAACTCAAAAAATATCACACCCTTGGAAAAGACCTCATACTAGAATATAAGGTTCTGAAAGCCTAAAATTTGGGGGAGATCATATTGCTCGAGGAAATCTACAAGAACATAATCAAGTTAAGAGAAAACGGGTGCAAAAACGGTCCAAGAAGCATCTGTCGCGTGGATGAATTCTATTTCAGCCAATTAATGGCCCGCCTCGAAAAGGAGATAGAAATCGTCAAAAAATATAACCCCCCAACAAGACCCGCCCTAGACCCCCTTGTGTCCACAGAACTTGGAATCTACCGGGGCGACGACTACCAGATAGGCCGACTACTAGGTTACCCAGAATGTTGCATGAAAAGCTTTTCAGAAGAAACAAGATTCGCAATAGATGAAGGTCACCTGAAAGAATTAGAGGAGATGGACATCCCAGAAGACGCATACGCACTCATACTACCATCAGGTTTCATACCCTGCAGTTTAAAATGTCCAAAAGCATGGGAAAATAAACTAATAGCCTATGTAAACCCCAAGGAATACCAGATGATACTAGAACTTGAAGAAGAGCTCAAAAGGGAACTTCCACACTTCCATCTAGGCTACAACGAATATTACGAGAAACTCCCAATCAAAAAAAAAGCTATGAATAGAAAATCACCTTCTCCATAAATAGATTAGGAGCAAGGCCAATCCTATGATAATAGCATAATCAAGAAGATGAAATATGGATTCTATGGTCGACCAGCTGGGGCCCAGATTGTATCCAATATATGTCAAGGCGAAACACCATGGCACCGATCCTATGAAAGTGTAGATTGTGAACCTTTTCAAGTCCATCTCCGCTATCCCAGCTGGTAATGAGATGAATGTACGTACAATAGGAAGAATCCTTGAGATTAGAACCGCCTCATGACCATACCTCGCAAACCACTCCTCTGCCATTTCAAGCTTTTTCTCTGTGATGAGAATATACCTACCATATTTTTCAAGGAATGGTCTGCCACCATAAAGTCCCACAAGATATGCTATCCATGAACCTACAAGGTTTCCTAGAGCCCCTATAAATGTAACCCCAAGGATACTCATAGTACCCTTCCATGCTACGTATCCACTGAATGGCATTATAACCTCACTAGGTAGTGGGATGCATGCACTTTCAAGTACCATGCATATAAAAACTCCAAAATATCCTGTTTCTTGGATGAACCCAATAACAATATTACTTAAATACTCTACGATACCAAACATCAGCCTCTCCTTTATCCAACATTAAATATAATCTTATCGAATAATACTAAAACTGGCCTAATAAATGATAGTATCTCATAAAAAAACAGTTTTTTTGAAAACCCCCTCAAAATATGATTTAGATGTATAGAGTGGTATAGACGGGATAAAAAGCTATGTAGGGTGTATCCTATCTCCGGCATGAACTTACTGCCGCTTGTTGATTGACTTTAGAGAGATGCTTCTAAAAGGTCGCCAAGATGAATATTGAAATTTTGGATTATTCTTTTCTAGGTTTTCTGTTGGGGGGATTGTTATTTTGAATTGTGTGCCTGGTTTTGTTTTGAGGTTTATTTTTCCGTTGAGTTGTTTGGTTAGGATTTTTACTAGTTTTAGGCCTAGTGTTTCTGTTTTTTCTGGTTTGA
>Ga0078972_1005554_pt1 | contig 31760 bp, 24 predicted proteins | sample YelNatPaOPGAMG01_FD_67568 | JGI IMG/M metagenome (GOLD analysis project Ga0078972, IMG submission 67568) | Hot spring thermophilic microbial communities from Obsidian Pool, Yellowstone National Park, USA - OP-RAMG-01 (SPADES assembly) (version 2) | ecosystem: Environmental > Aquatic > Thermal...
GGTCCAGAGCGCCATAGTGGTGTCACGGTGGCACCGCACTGGGCACAACGACGAACCGTTCCAGCATTCACGTACAGATGACTGCCTCCAGCGGAGTTCAGGGTGGTTGTCGTTGTCGTCGTTGTGGCGTCGTCGATCCATGCGACGGGGCTAGACTTGAGCGCAGAGCGTGCAGGGAACGTTGCCGCAGGTCGTCGTCCGCGTTTGATCATGCAGCGTTTTGTGCTCAGCAGTTCGTAGTTGAGCGCGCTACCACAATCATTCCATGAACTTGCACATGGTTGGTGCCCAGAATCTGCCTTGCCCTTAAAAGCGGCTAAAGCTTCCGCGCAGGAACCTACGTGACGCTCCAGACTGTCTTCCGTCTCGCTCGTACACTGCTCTGGAGTTCGGTCGTCCTCATCCGAGGTAACTGCGTCCGGTAAGCTGTCCACGTGGCAACTCATAGGCAAAAGCACACGCGCGCTGCGTTTCAGCGCTGTCAAGTGAGGCGTACTACCGCCAAACGGAGGAATAGCGCCAGACGCCGCGTGCGCCCGGCGGAGAGCACTCGCCTCCGACGCGTTTCCCCTCAGAGACTCTCCGAAGTTTCGTCACCGAGAGTACGCCTCACACCCCGAGTGCCGTATACAATACACCAAGTTTTCTCAAGTTCCTTATGCGCTGCGATAGCGTCTTGTGGTGTCACGCCCCAGCACTGCTTCGAAGCGTACCACCGCAGTGAGTGAACGCGATCCCAGGGAGGCGGCAGATGCAGCGCGCACGTATCTCGCGCGTCCAGATGAACGGCGCCTGCGTGCATCTCCGGTGCCATGCGTGTCTGCGTGCGTGCGTGCGTGCGTGCATTCGAAACCCTTTTGGCGCCAAATTTGGAGCGTGCGTGCCACCGGACACCAAATTAAAACCTGAATCTTTCTGTATATATCTGGATAAGAAGGACACTTCCAATGGAGATGCGCGCACCTTGCCGGCTGCGACTTCTCTGCAGCGCCCTCGCCCGAGTGCCGAGCGCCTCCATCCGGGCCATCTCCGTCGCGTCCTGCCTCCGCATGGCGCCCGCAGCGGCGTATCCAGTGTGGCAGGGCGCGCGCGCCCGCAGTAGACGTTGCACACGTCCAGTTGCTGGATCGATCAGGCTGCTGTTCAAGATGAGCGGACTGCTCTGGAGCCTGCCAATTCCAGGAGCGCCTCTGCGAGGGCATCGCGCTGGTCTCGCGGTGTCCCGCCAAGCAGCGCACAGCCTCGGCGTATCTGCTGGGTGCGGCGGACGCACGCCCAGCGTCACGTCCAGCGTTGATCGCCGCTGCGGCTTTTTCGATGTGCCTGCGGCGATTCGAAATGCGCGTCACGAAGGCGCGGTGCAGCGACGCGGCGGGCGCGCTCCCTCAGGTTCCTCGGGGGCGTACTGCGCAGGTTCTGGCGTTCCGGGGTATGGAGCTTGCTGCCAAGCGCTACTCGACAGCGTTCTGTGAACGACCGATCAGAGCGTGGAGAGAGCACAGTCCGGCTCGGTCATCTGTTGTATTAGCGCGGCTGCTTGCAGAGGACGCGGTTGCTGCGGAGGTGCGGAACGATTACGAAGCTGCCTACGAGCGGTATTTCGCTTCGGCAGACGCTCTCTTCCGTGCCGTACAAGTTTTGGAAGCGTGCCCCGATGATCAGGTGCTGACTAGTCATGATCCGGTTGGTGAAAGAGTCCACGGTAATGACTTTCAAAAAGAGACCCCAGAGCGGGCGCGGGGCTCAAGTCCGCTCCCCAGTGAGACGTTGCGCACGCTCTGTTATCGGCAAATCGAAGCGCTCATTGCGCGCTGTGAAGCCATTCGAGAGTACCTGTACGCGTCTGCCATGGCCAACGAGGACGCATCCGACTCGTCGCTTGATGAAAATTGTCTACACATTGGATATTCGTCTGGAGAGAAGCTGCGCTCGGAAAAGCCCCGTTGTACCGGTAGCGACAGCGGAGACAGAGAGCAGGTCGGATCTGCACTTCGCCAGCGCCTAGAAGCGTGTCGAGCGATGCAGGAGGCGCTTGAGCAGAGTCGCTCGGCAGCATGGCTCATGGATGCCACCTTGCTCGTTCAGCGGAATCATACGAGCGCCCGCATTCCGCTGCAGAAAATCCCCGAGCGTGCCGTTCCGTCGGAAGCAGCGCCAAAGCGAAACCTAGCAGCGGGAAAATTCGATGAGCGCTGGAATCTTGTTCCAGGCTCTGATCCCGTCCACATCTCTTCTCCGGGTGACGAAGCGCGTACACCGTCACCAGCGCAGCGCAGGCTCGCTCGGGGACTCGCTTGGATGCAATCACCGAGCACGCCATCCGAAAGCGATGCGTCTAGTGCGACAGCAGCAGTACCAGCCGCAACAGCTAGTGCGCACAGCAGTTTCGTGTCTCGTACACCGCAGATACTAGCGACGACAACGGTCGAGACGCCTCGCCAACGTACGGAACCGGAGCGCCTCATCGCAAGATCGCCCAGTGATGCCCGTCATGAAAGTTACGCGACAGAGAGCAATCTTTCTCACGGGACGCAAATGACCGCTTCATATCGCTCGCGAGCTGTGAAACCTACGCTGGTGGACGAGCGGCCGCCCACAGTGCCAAGCCCGTCCGCCTCTTCAGCGCAAGCAATCCACCGCCAAGCAACCAAACCGGAGCAAGACGTCAGACAAAGCACGCGGGGGCATGCAGCGGCGCGAGCACCAGCTGCATCCGCAGCATCCGACGATGCTGTGAGAGGCAACCGTTCATCAGCAAGCCCCAGTGAGGCTTCGGAAATCCGCTGGCCCCAACGCCTGGAGTTTGTCTCCTCTGGAGAGCGTTCACTGACGCCAGAAAAGCCACGCACACGAACAGACGATGCACATGTCGCTGCAAATTCATTGGATAGCGATATGAGATCCTTTCGCACAGCGCCGGATGAACGGAATCCGGATACACCAGCCGAGCGCACCCTGGATGTGGCTGCATCTGGTTGCTCGGGAATCGTCCCGGACCCCAGTGCCGGAGACGAAGATATTCTCGTTCATACGCAAGCAGCAGCAGCAGCAGCTGCTGCTGCCGAAGCCCGTCTTGTTATTCAGCAAGAGCTCGCTCGACGTTTCCAGGAAATTCGCCAGCAGCAGCGGGAGCATGCACATCCCGCACACCCCGAGCAACAGCAGCGGGAACAACGAGACCGTGCGACTGATCAGCAGCTGGATGTACGAGATACCTCGACAGTGGCAGCAGCAGCAGCAGCAGCAGCCCCGTCGATCCGTACGGATCCGAGCGTTTTCGAAACGACTTGCTCGTCGGAGTGGTGCTCAAACCAGTCCTCCATTTCCCGTTCGCGATACGAAGCGATGAAGACGCGTGTAGCACTCATGAAAGAGCGCCTCGGCAAGATGATGCTCGCGGGCACCTGCTCGACAACGATCGTCATGAGTGCAGCGCCTGCCGAAGATGCCACCCGTTTCCCCAGACACGAAGCACCACCCAAAACGACTGCTGCTGCAATGCAGACACGGCACACGGCGAGTTCGCCAAGTTCCCTCGGTGCCGCATCGAATGCGCTTCAGCTAAGTCATGCTATCGTGAACCTCCATGCCGGTACATTCGGGGAGTTCAAGCGCCTCGAACCGCTGCCAGCACAAGCGGCGACACGCTGGAGCATGGAAATCGACTTTCTGCTATCGCCATGTGAGCAGATCGTCGTTCGTACGCCAGTCAGACGAACACTTCCAGACGGAACCAGTGTTGAAGTGTTAGAGAGTCGTCTGCGCGCAGATATCGGAGAGCACCTTCCACGACTACGCAGTTTGGATCATGCGATCCGAGAAATGCTGCGTTCCTTTCGAGAGCTCAGCGGTGTGCTTCATTACGAATCAACGGCTACTCGAGGACCGGACTGGTGGATTGAACGCCCACGAGTTCCCACCGAGGGCCTATCACCAGGCATCCGAGCGTTGTTGCAGCGCTCGTTCGCCGAGGCTCAAGATATCCAGCGCGTTGCTCGCAGCATTAACGAACAGGTCTTGCGTTCGATACCTTGTCCAACCCGCGAGTATTCCTGTAGCTGTTTCGGGTATGATCTCAGCGAGCTGACCAGCGCTTGGTCGCTGACCCCACGGCGACGTCCGCTTATTCGCGTCCGCGAGGTGCTTGGCCCAGACCTCTACGAAGCAGTGACCAAGAACGCCGCCTTCAGTGCCGTTGCCTATGCTCGAACTGCCGTGCTCCGCTTGTCATCGGATGCTGTGTTGCCGCTGGGCGTCGACGCGGATGCACAAAACGCAAAACTAACCCAACTGGTGGAGCGTCTGGAAAGAGCCGAGTTTGTGTATCGGCTGAAGATTGACAGACTGAACCAAGCAAGTCGCTTTGGGATTCCATGGCGCCGGGAGAAACTCGAGCGTTGCTATGCTGCACGTCGTCGGTGTGAGCGAGGTGCGCACGCTTTACGGGAGATATTCACGGGGGTAGGCCATACAACCAGAGATCAGTGTGCCATTCGTTACAATACGGATGTGGGCACAGCGATTCTCGAGGCATACGCCCGTGTTCTGGAACATCGGGCTGCGGCGATTGGCAAGCGCATTCGACTGGTACTAGAAGCGGATCAGCGACAGCAACAGCAACTACAACAACAACAACATCAACGGCTGCGGTCTGGACGAGCAGGTGTGTCCCTGCGAGCATCAGGGTCGCGGCTGGAGCTTTCTAGTACGCAGCGTGCCGACGCTTGTAGCAGCAGCAGCAGCAGCAGCGGCAGCAGCAGCGGCAGCAGTAGCAGTGGCTATCCTGCGAGCGACTTGCCGCCGCCGCCTGCACTTGTGGAACGTCCTCGGACGATGCCAGCGGGTCTCTTTGCTCGCCAGCATCGCAGCAGCGCCTGTCGCTCGCACCACTGCCACGCTGACGAGCTCACCACCGAGGCCAGCGTATCGCAAGGCATGCGTTGCGGAGCTGCTGTTTCAGCGAACAAGGCATCACGCACTGATCCTCTCGCTGCCGTGAGAGACAGCGGCGCAGAGACGCTTCCGGTGCGACGCACGACGGCCTTGGCACTATGGACGAACGCTCACCCGCCTGCACCAGAGCAGGCTATCGACACCAGTCCTGCATGTGGTCGGTCGGTGGTATCGAAGCAGCGAACGTCTCCAGAGACGGCATCCGAACATGAGCGACCTGCATAGATGACGGCTTTGACCCGTCTACGCGGCATCTTTTCGAATGAACATCCCTCGAACAGTATGCTCATGGAGCGCGTCCGGCTTTCGTGAAGGTCATCCGCTGAGAGCGATGGCGGCATGTGTCCGACGAACGCTCGAGCTTCGTTCACCGCGTCGACTCATTCTGGATCGATGCTGACGCAGGCACGTTTCGTAGGTATCGGCATCCAGGTTCATGAGCAGGGTCTGCAACTGTCGTGTCAGCTGTTGGATGCGCGAGTCCCAGTGACGCGCGTTCACGTAAATAGCCTCGGCGAGTACCGGAAACGTATCACTTCGATACAGCAACAGCATTTGGCGAAACCATGAACGCGGTGTTTCCAACGCGGGATGCTGCTTGCGTCCATAGGTCTGCTGGTGGACTCCATGGTGTCCAGCGGGTCTGGACTCGTCAGCGGTATGGTGCAGCAAAGCGCGTCCATGCTGCTGCTGCTGCTGCTGCTGCTGCTGATCATCATCGTCGTCATTGTCATGAAGAATGCGATTGGGGGTCGCATGGCCAACTGCGTCCCAGGGGTCGCCCGCTGAGCCATACTCGCGCCCCGAGTCATTCTCCAGGAGCAGCAAAAGCGCCTCCTCGGCGACGTCGCGGTGCGCAGAAGTCATACAACGCGCCAGTCGGCGAAACACCAGAGGCACCAGCGATGCATCGCGGGAATCGGGTGCCTCCTGCTGCTGCTGCTGCTGCTGCTCTAGTCCACGCGCTGGTGCTGCCCGCCATTGCTGCTCCAACAACGACGCCATTTCATCGAGAAAGAGCATCTCTTTGCGCGTATGACTCACTGGCCAGTGTCGAAGCAGGTACATCACCGTAGCGGTTGCCAGCGTGCTGTCCTTGGCAGCAAACTGAAGCGCACACTCTATGAGCTCCGTCGCGTACACCACGTATCCATCTGGTGCGTGAAGCGGAAGCAACGCCTGACAATAAAACTCCGCATGCTCTCGCTTGAGCGGTACAGCCAACCCCTGGATAATGAGCACCAGAATACTCAGCAGATCGGCAAGTCCACGCACCAGCTGTGCATACGCAACGCCATCGTAGCGATAGGGCAAGCAAAGATCGCAACTGATGCGACTGCGGATCAGCGTTCGCAGGTCCCGAAAACGCGCATAGATACGGTACAAACAGATCTTGACGTATTCGCGTTCGTAAGCGGGTGCCTGGAACAGTCGCAGGATGTGCGGAATGAGTCGTTCCCAGAGATCCACGCGTGTGGTCGGCGAGACGGCCACCAGACCAGCCAGTCGTTGCTGACGTACGTCGGTATCGTGGCGTTCGGGGTCCAGGAACTCGAGCACCAGCGCATACGCACACTCGACCTGGGGCCACCAGGTATCGCCTGCCGTTGGGTCAGTGTCGCCTGCCGCTGGAGCCGGGCTCCGGCTCGATACGCTGGTAGGCACCGGTTGCCCGCCAGGCAAGCTCCATGGAACGAAGACCTCGTCGTCGGCGAGCGCAAGACGCTCGTCTTCGGACATGGGCGGTGGCTCCCTGGCTGCCAAGTGCTCATGGACGAGAATCAGTAGCGCGCTGTACACTGCGGCGTCGGGGGCAAACGCGTCTGGCTGGGTCTCGGCCCAGTCGACCAGGTCGTTGAGTGCCTCGACTCGTTGTCGCACCTGAGCTGCATGGCGAGCGTCCCAGCTGCGACTACTGTATAACGGTTGGCTGCATGCCTGCAGCTGATACAGGAAATCGTCCTGACTGCGTACCTGGGAACGTCCGCGGGGCGATCGACTGTGACCCGCGTCCGAGGACGACTGGGATCGACGAGAGCGCGACCTTGAGCGTCTCTCGCGGAAGCTCGGTGGTGCCGCGGCGCGTGCACCCGCAACTCCGTACAATGAGGCAGGAGCATGGAAGCTGGTGCCGAATGCGCCCATACCGCTGCCACCCGAGGACGCTGTGCCGTTCGGTGCGGCACCGGGCTGACGCTCGCTTGCAGCATCTGCCAGCGAAGCGACGCTTGGTAGCGAAGGAGTACCAGCACCAGTGGCGGCAGCGGATGACGGCGGTGGCGAGCCTACCGGGGTGCCTGTGTCCGTCGCCCAGGCGGCAGAGCGCCAGCGCCACGCGTCGCTTGGGGCGTCGGGGCGCGGGCCGCGGCGCTGGCTCCACACTGCAGCAAACGCGCTCGATGTTCCCGCAATGGGCATCGGGGGCGACTGCTCGTGACTCGCTGCTGCCGAGAGGGCAGGCTCGGGTATGGGTTCCTCGGCGGCTCCCGGGTCGCAGGGCCTCGGCCACGCTGTCCCCAGCGCCAAAGCCTGGTGCGCAGTCCGCTGCTGATCGACAGCGTCCGGCACTGTAGAGTCGCTCGAAGTGCTCTCGTCGTCGGTTTCGCTTGTGCCGGGCGAGTATCGAGACATCGGCTCAGGTCGCGTCATCGTATCGCTGCTGGGATAGCTGACGCTGCCCAGTGTACCAGCACTGTTCCCGTGGGCGCTGCGCGCCGACGTGGACCGGTGCACGTCGCCGGCTCTGCGCTCGGCTGCTCTGGGAAAGCCAGACGACATCGGCTCGCTACTCGCCATTTGGCCAGATATTCGGCCAGTCTGCGCTGTCTGCAACGCCGAGGGACTCGAACGCTCAGCGCCTGTCCTGTGTTCGATGACGGTCAGTCGATCGAGTGCCTGTAGCGCTGCCACCGAACTGGGGCGCGATGCTCGACGTTCCGAGTCGCTGCGACTCGGCGACGCAACAGCCGGTGCTGGCAGCTGTGCTTTGGCCTCTGGCCCCAGCGGTACACTCGACTGGGGTGATGACGCTGCTGCACCATGTTTTCTGTCTCGGAAGGGCCACCGCATCAGTTAAGCGGCCGTTGCATACGCCGTTTACGTTTCAGGAGAAATAATGATACCCGAATCGGCGCGCTGGGCGTTGCTCTCGGCCATCGACGCCGAGCGCCGCTGGGCGCGGCATATCATCGTCGGGTGCGGCTGCGCGCCTGTGCTCCCTGGTCCATCAGTGATGCCGCTGGGCTCGTGATCATCACAGCAGTGCCCGCTGGAGTACCTTCTGAAGCATGGTATTTGCATTGGTTTGCGTTGCGCATAGGTAGTCGACGCATGGCATGGATGTGCGCGCTCGGCTGCAACCAGCGGATGTGCCGAGACGTGGTGCGGTCGCTGCATGGGGCTACGAGAAGAAACGGGCATTTATTGTACAATTCAGTCATCCTATAGGTACTCGCTGGATCTCGGAGATTCTGGTCGTTTCGTACGTCCTATCGTATGTGCCTACTGCCTGCCGAAAGCGACAGCAATAGCGCCTACAGCGCCGATGCGGTCGCTGCACGGAGACAGAACGGCGTTGCCGTGCACCATACGGAGGGCGTCGGCTCGCGTGTCATCGCTGGATGCGCCTCGTTTCTCGAGTCCGTTTCCTGTGTGTGTGGTATGCGCGTCAACCGGGCCGTATTCGACGCTACCTACGCGACTAGGTCTTTGGAAATCCATAAAGGTACGATTGACAAGTCATGGAATGCAAAGTTTTCGTCCCGTTGATACGAACGTCGCTGAAGGGAAACGGATGCATGCAGGGGTACGCACGCTGGCGTGGGAGAGCTGCTCGCGCGTTCATCGATACTCGCGATCGATTTCGTGCGGGAACGCGAATACTGATTGCAACACGATCGGCTATTCGTCTCATTCGGACGGAATGTATCCGGGGGCTACATGGTATACTCGTCTGTGGGTGCAAACTTAGTGCAAAGCGCTACTCGTAGATCGGCGACCGGCGTGCATCCCGACACCTCGAATTCCGTCGTACGCATGCAGGATGCACGGCTTTGTGCGCTTCATTCAGCGCGTTCGTAAGCGTCTACACGGCTCTTGCAGACCAGATTCGCAAGCGTCCAGATGATCAAGCCGGTGCTCGCCGATGATTCGTATTGTAACGAGACAAGACGTGTGCTCTCGCCAGTTCGTTCAGCGCTTTCGAAAAGAAAACGACCGACAAGCGGCATCGTTTACTGGTGCTAGCCTCTGTCGCAAGATGTGCCGTACCGTGTCAAGGCCGCGCGCTTGCGCTTTCGATAAGAACGCCCAACGCGTGCTGGAATCGACGCAGTCAGATTCCCGTCGATGCCCCCAGGGCGACAAGCATGCATCGGCATCTGGGGCGCGCGCTGAAACTGGTAAATATAACCATCACGTAGCGGTTTCGACGTTCTAATGGCCTCAGCATCGTGCTCCTGTTGGAGATAGGGCCTGGATCGATCCAGCGACCTCGTGACTGCCAGTTTGATCAGGGCGCTTGATCCGTCACGCGTCGATGTATCGTTACCGCGTTCGCGATACCTCCACCGAACGAGACGCCCGTGTTTGTCCTCGCGTCATCCCAGGGCGTAGCGACCTTGAGCGGCAACACCCGAAAGCACGCGCGCATGCCACAGCCCGTCATCGCTGCATCGGGACGCGCGCAAACTGCCGAATCCTCCCCGAATGACCCAGAGGTTTTCCGTCTCGATCATCAACTCGTATCCGTGCATTTAGCGAGGCGCTCCGGGACACGCGTATGCCGTCTGGTATCAGGAAAGCAGCACACACGCTTCTGTGTTTATGTTTATGCGGGTGCATCTGCCTTGGCGTTCACCACTCGACATTATTCCAGAATCCGTGCACGCGATGCTGCCTGCAGCGCGCCTATCGCCACCGCGCGGACACGTCGCGCACGCGATCTGCGCGCCAGCCGGCCGTTGATGCGTGTCCTGCAATGCATGTATTTTCTGTTTTACGTGACGTGTTACGTTGCCGCCTTCTTCACCGGTGCGCTTTGACGAACATTGCCTTCGAGGCGGCACGTTTCGTAGTGGATTGATTTTTCATGGATTTCGAGCAGGGCTGGTCACAGAGGGCACAGCGACCGGAGACACAGCGTGCTGAGGGGTCGCGCTGGACCCCAGACCCCAAGACGCGACCTGTTGCCAGCGAACGCAACGCTCGACCCGCTGGCGACGCGTACCATCCGAGCACTTCCGTTCAAGGCTGGAAAGCTGCACCAGCGCCGGTGGAGCTTGGCAACGACACACTTGACGACACGGACTCGGTGGGCAACGTTGGTGGTGGCGGGCCCCAGACGGGTCCCACGAAGGTCGGCGCCGGTGCCGCTGAACCCGCTTTGGCGTTCGGTGCGGCGAGTGTTGGACCCTTTCCGCCAGAGCAAGAGCCGGTGTGCCTCTGTCGTGTGCGCTCAGTGGGTGAACTCGCGTTTCAGACCTGGTGCAGCCTGTCCAAGACCCTGCTCTATTTGTGTGAGTTTACCTGGGCAATCGTGGTTTTCGGTGTGACAGCGAATTCCCTGTACAATGGGAGTCAGTGCGCGCTGTCGAGCACGAACTCGACGGCGCTTTGCCGCTACGCCATCGCCCTGGGAGTCATCGGCTGGGTCCTCGTCCTGATCCTGTCTGTTGTGTATTTCGCAACCAACGCACTGGCGAGGATTCTGCCGCCCGTGTACGAGATGATCGTGCAGTTGTTTCTGATGGTCTGGTGGTTCATCGGCAGTGTTGTGATTAGTGCAAGCCTTGGAAGCTCCTCTCCGAATCAGGTCAGCATCAATACGGTAATTGCTTTTAGTTGGATGCTATTTGTCATGCATTTGGTGCACAGCGGTATTTGTCTTTGGCAGTGGCTGGAATCAGCCGGAGTGCTAGCAACGAAGACGACGACGACGACAACAACAACAACAACGACTATTGCGCGTGAACAGCACGCACCTGCGACGCGAAAGACAGGACCGCCATCACCGGTTCTAAGTGACCACACGGTGCACAGCGGCGTGTAGAAGTCGATGCGGTCCCAGAGCGCAGTGCGCTGCACGGACGGTGTCCAGCGTCTGGAGCCGTCAAGAGTCGTGAACGCTGGTTTGTTCACAGCGTTTCGGCTGGATTCGGCGGCATCGGGGTCATCGTGTGGTTCGCGGATGCATCATCTCTGAGACGTTCCCTGCTGAGCCGCATCTTGTTTCGGGGATTTGTGCGAACACTTGTCGCAGGAAAAGAGGGAGAACCACGCGATCGCTGGCAGCGTCGTATGCAGCGATGTCGTCACTGAGTGGTACGGCTTGAGCGCGTTCAATTTAGCGATGCTCGCTGGGAGCTATTTTGTCTCTGCGGAAAGGCAGTCGTCGAGGCTGTTCATACCAGATGCTTCATTTTATCGAGCAGCGCAGACGATTGTTGTTGAATTCGCTATTGGACGGAGGAGAACAGCGCGCTTGCGCTTGCTTTTGGAGCGAATTGCATCCGAGCGATGCCCGGAGAGCGCGCATGCACGCTCTGTCTTTTGCACGCGAGTATCATGCGCACTCAAAGACTAGAGATCTGGAGAGCAGTTTGAAAGCCCCTAGCGCGCTAGCATTTGCCTAGGTCGGAATGCGCTTCCAGCGATGGATCTGAGCCCCGAGCGCCGTGCAAGCAACAGCGAAGCACATGCCGCAGTTGCCAAGAACGCAACCACGGGTTTTTTGTCCGCAGGCGTCCCGCGTGAGCGAAACGCAACCTAGTTCAGTGCTTGCTGGCTGAACACCCGAAGATCGTGAAACGCACACTGTCCAAATCATCGATATAGTAGGATGTCCAAATAGACAGCATGCTTTAGAGCTACTCGAGGCATGGTAAAAAGATACAAGGCACCGCATCTGCATCGTCTACGCAAATCTGCACCGCGATCCCAACGACAACGAGCGGCGGCAGCCGAGTCCGACGAGGCATGCGCACACATCGAGTATCGAACAGCTACCGCTTGCACAAAGCAGCACAGCCATCATGAAAGGTAGAGCACGCGATGCGTTTGAGCGTCAAAGGCAAACACCCGTGTCAGTTTCAAATGGAACGGGTTCACTAGGCTACCGCTTGCACAAAGCAGCACCGCCATCATGAAAGGTAAAGCACGCGATGCGTTTGAGCGTCAAAGGCAAACACCCGTGTCAGTTTCAAATGGAACGGGTTCACTAGGCTGATCTGGACGCACATCGCAAACCCCTGGTCTCTTCCAAATGTCATCAAGGCTAACCTCTGCGGGACTTGTCTGCGACTGCTTGCGTTTCCTATCTATTGCCTCCAGTTTTAAATGCGCCGGTCTCTCCAGTGTCAGTGGCTCCGATGCCAGCAGTTGATGGGTCCTCGTGGCAACCTTAGAATCCCGAGAGCGCCGCTTCCGGCTATTGTGGAGACATATGACGCACAGGCGCTAGTCCCGATCCAGGCATCGCGTAGAAACTGAATGCGTTTCTCAGACAACCTCGGTGCGCCCTGTGTAGCGGCGACACGTGCCAGTGATTCTGCGTCCCCATTCGTTCACGCAACCAGCGCCACCAGCGCCTGCTCTTCCGAGCGCCGCACGATGGCGCCCAAACGCTCGCTTGCTCGCTCCACACAGGTCATTGACGAGTACGGAACGCTTCCCTAGATATCCTCGCGCGTTTCAGCGCCAGACACCGGCCCCCGCGATCACGTACCTGTTCCGGGCGATGCCGTCGGCGAGTACGCTGTCGGATGCACACACAAGCGCACACTGTTTCATTCGATCGAGGATTTGTGGAATGCGCGGTTGTCCATAATGAGAATCGTGCCGGGAGAAGGACTACCCAAACCGGAGAACAAGTCGAGAAATCTCGATCGGTCTACGCGCCATTCATGAAAGCGGAGGCGCACTCTGTAGGTTTAGCGATCGCTGCAAACATCAAGGTCCGAATCCGGGACCCTTTTCCATGCAAACAGAAGCATAGGGAACCTCTGGTAGCATATTCCGAGAGAGGTATCACGCAGCCGTGGAAAGTTGTCCAGTCGATAACCAAAAAATGCTCAGTATTTGTCTTTGGAATGAAATTCTTTACTTGACGTTGCACGCTCAGTGACCGTTCGACGTGCGCTCGGGAACAAATCGTCAACAAACGACGTCGAGTATCCTCGCTCGTCGATTCAGCGACGCGGTTAACGGTACCCATGAGTTGCCTCGAAAGAGAACGGTCGAAAACTTGAAAATTGCCCGATTGATACGCGTTCCACGCATCGAAACGAGATGCGTGATCGCATTGACGTGCGAATCAAAGAACCACGTCGGTTACTTGACAAACCCGTGGTCGCATGCATCACGAGTCACACAGAGTCCTCTGACGTACCATATTCCAGCACCGAAGCGTCAAACAAGTCACTCCAAAGAAACAACCAAGCATTCTAGAACAAGGTTCGAATCCGTTATCTCCTCTGCCTGCACGGCCTATGTCGATGTTGCCCATCTAAACGAGTCCGACGGTAATCGCTTGGCAAGAGCAGACCATTGTTCCACCCAAGTGAAACACAGAGATACGTACAGAGAGCCACTTTTGTGTGGCATGCATGCAGCCTATCGACACGCAGCAGCAGCAGCAGAGACAGCCTTGCGCGCGCTGCACGCACACGCGGTACCAGGCATCGAATCATCGCGAGATCGCGCAGCACGCGCACGCACATACGTGTCCAGCAGTCGAGCGTAGAGCGCCTCGATCACGCGCATCGCGGAGGCCTCTGGATGTAGCCGCTGATCGAGATTGCGCCGCGCGCGCGGGCGGCGTCGACAACCTCATACCGGCACGCCATCGTAGAAAAGCCCCAAAAGCCACCATCGTCGTCGTCGCCGTCGTCGGTGGTATCGAGGCTGCGCGTAGGTGTATCTGGGGTCTATCCTCGTTGTTTGGGTCTATACAAACACACACACACACACGGGCAAGTCGTTTGCCGTTTAACAGTTGTGGGCTCTACAGTCTGTAAAGGGAATACGCTTGTATAACTTTTGGGTTGTGCATATGGGCGCTTTGTGTTGAATTCAACAAAGTGCTCACCTCAATGAACGAGCTTGCAGAGCAGGAAGGCGTTCAACGTTCTCGCACTGCTGCGCGGCCTATTCGACCGTTGAGTCGGGCGTGGAGTGCCGGTTCTATGGGGTTTGGCGAGCACCACCAGGCTTCATGGGTCACTCCAGAGTATGAGTCGACGACGATCGGGGTTTCTGCGCGGAAGCCGCAGCTGGAGCGCCCTATCGCGTGTGGCGGTTCCAGTAAGGTCGCCTCGGGTTCCGTGGCTGGCGAACGCGGCGCGAGCAACGCGTCGCCGCTGCCACCGCCACATGAAACCCCGGAGCCTCACTTTCCGGAACAAACGGAGCGGGTTTCGCTGGAACTGGAACCATCACCGGACAGCTTTCTGCAGGATGAGCCCGAGCTACGGAAAACAACGGGCGCAGATCGCAACGGTGCGGCACTGCGCTCGCAAAGTCTCCAACGTGCACTGGATGCGCTGGTGCAGCCATACGCGCCACCCCAGAGGGAACAGAGGCGCACGCGTGTGACGGAGACACAGCGTGCGCAGCCGGCCTCTCCGTCCATCGAAGCATGCGGGAGTACACGAATCACAAGTGAACAGAGAATAGTTGCTCAGACGGAGCGTCCATTGTGGAACGACAACACTGGAGCGCTGCGCCGTCCTGTGCAGCAGCTGCATCCACGACATGAGCTTTTTGTGCAGATGATGCGGGATCTCGGTGCCTTCGAAGGCACATCGTCCCGTGGGAATGGGGATACCTCGGGTGAGGCGGCTGCGTTAACGCTCTCGGAGATTCTGAATTTACCTCCGATTCGCACGATTGTTGACGATGAGGCACGAGCGCGGGCAATAGCGCTCAAACTTGAGTTCTGCACCGTTGTGCCGTCATTACCGGAATGGATTGCGGAAACCGAGTATAACCAGCGTGTTGAGCGGTGGCTCCATTATCGACACGCCCAGGCTCTGCAATCTCTCCGTACAATGGTAGCCATTTCAGATCAGCTTGAACCGGAATCCTCGGAAAGCGTTCAAGAGGAAAGTAAGCGCCAACCGATCGGCGGCGAGCACGGCAACTTGGGCGGCATGTACGTTGGTCTGCTAGCACACAAGAGCTCTCGAGCCGGCTCTATTGAACGGACATCGCCTCCGCGTATGCGAGCGAGCCGCTCAGCGCCGGCCCTTGGACAACTCGCCAGCGAAGATGCGATGCTGGAGGGTCGCGCTGCGCTCCGCAACGTGGTTGAGCGCTTTACGCGATTAGCCACGAACAAAAATGCTTGCCGGGCAGCCGCAGAACAGCAAGGCGTAGCACCCGGCGATACGCAGCAGGGGACGGTTGCTGGACTTGAGGTGCCGCGCACGACGCAGCACAGCGGCACGGGAGTAGTCTGTTCGGCTGGTGCGTCAGCAGCACCTGCTGCAAGTAGTATTGGTGCTCTGTCTGGCTCCACGGCGCCCGATCGTAGCGTATTGCCCGAAGAATCGTCGTCACCGACGCCGTCAGCAATGCCCGCAACGACCACGACAGATGAACCAGGCGATTACAAGCAGGAACCTCTGATCAGAACGCCAGCAGACCTTATGGACCTGAAACGCGCTGTACTGGCGGACCTCTTGGACGCCGCAGAGCAAGCGCGACAGCATGGAGAATCAGCGTTCACGGGTGTATGGAAGGAGCAGGAGCGGGAGCAGGCATCCGCTCCTCCAAGTCCGCGAATGCCATTCATCTTTCAGATTACGAGCAGCGGCAACGCCTTGGAACGCCCAGTACGTGATGCCGGTATGAGCGCCGCCAGCTGGAGTTGTCGCTCACAAACGAGTTCCTCCTTCTTTTGTTATCCTCTCTTGTCCAAGTGGGTGCGGTTTTTTGCAGCCAATCTCTTCAGACCGTTGCCGCTGCGAAAGCGTCTCGCTGAACCCGAGTACTTGAGTGAACGGGAAACGCCGACTCTGCACTACGTCTCGGAGCGCAGCAGCAGCAGCAGAGCGTCAGCCGCGCGACCAGGAAGCCCTGCACCCGTCGAGGGAGCAGCTGCCCGTGGATGTGTCGCCGATATCGACCACGTTGTATTCGTCGATGATGAGTTGACCAATCCGTGGAACCTACTCGACCCGGTCTGGCCGCACTTGGAACTCGTGTACTCGCTTTTCATCGAATTTTCGCTCTGCCGCATCGGCCAAGTACCCGAAGACGTGCAACTGGGCGAAGAACTTGCCGCGAAACATTTCAACCAACGCTTCTTGCATGCACTTTTGAGCCTCTTTGTTTCGGAGGATCCGCGGGAGCGAGATGCGCTCCGGACGGTCGTGCACCGTCTCTACGCTCGGTATGCAGCACTCCGTCCGTCCATTCGCAAGGTGATGGCTGAGGTGGTCTTTGCGCGGCCTATTGCGGAAGATGATGTTTTCCGGCAAATCTCCTGGTTTCCACACTGTGCCCACATGCGTACGTCGAGTGCGTTAGCGCGCACAACTTGCCCAGCAGAGACGAGGTCACGTAGTGAGCGTTATCCCCAGCGAGCACGCTGCACGAACCTCCCCGAGAGTGCAGCACTCGCTGCCGATTGTGGTCTCCGCGTCCAGAACACTGAGGTTTTCCTCGCTGGCTCACATCCGGCTGCGATCTGGGGAGGACTCTGCTACAACGGCGTCAGTGAAGCACTCGATATTCTCGCCGCGATCGTTGCTGGGTTTTCGACCCCGCTGCGCGAAGAACATCGGTACTACTTTCGTCGAGTACTTCTGCCGATGCACAAAGCGCGTGGACTAGCGCGCTATCATCGGGAACTCACCATGTGCATTGTGTTTTACGTTTCCAAGGACGTTTCACTGGGTGTGGAAGCGATTCGGACTCTGCTGCGCCACTGGCCTCAGACGAGTGCGCGGAAGCAGCTTCTTTTCCTCACGGAGATGAACGACATTCTCACAGCTTGCGGCATTGCGTTGAGCCGCTCAGCGGATACCGCTCGACAGCGCACCGCGCATCCAGGGACGATCCAGTCAAGTCGTCGTCGAGTCGCCTTTCATGGACGGTACGCGATGATTGCGGAGCGTTCACGCCAGCAACAGCAACAGCAACAGCAACAGCAACAGAGTGCGCACATCAACCTGGTTTCTCTGGTGAATCAGTTTGCTGTGCTGGTGCCTGCGATATTTTCGCGGCTTGCGGAATGTATATGCAGCTCGCAGATGGATGTGAGTGAACGTGCGATTTACATGGTTAGCAACCAGGAGTTAATCGGAGAACTAGTTGAAAAGTATCGCGCCCAGGTCTATCCGATACTGGTACCCGCGGTGTACCGAACGAGCTCCGAGCACTGGTCTCAAGAGGTGCGGCACATGGCAACCGTGCTTGCGGGGCTTCTCGAGCAGCTCGATGTGGATCGTTTTCGAGAATGGGCACGAGCCGGGCACATGGAGAGCCCTTCGCAAACTTCACCTTGTCATGCGGAGCGTGAATCACAAGACTTGCACAGAATGCTCAGCTATGCCTCGTAATGGAATTTACAAGCGCTTGAGTATGAAGGCATGGACTCGCTCGCGTGTGCATGCAAGTGCTTGTTGGGGAGCATACCCCCCGACCCGAGGACCTGAGCGTTAACAGAGCTCCGTACCTCGTTCACGATAGATCGCGATCGCCTAGCGGTGCAACTGCCCGACACCTGACCCGAGCGCATGTATACCGGGCCGAATAGAGGCGCTCCATGGGTGTCCATGCGCAGCAGCGTGGCACGGAACGCTGCAGCGCGCCGACGAGCCACGTGAATACCCGTCGTCGAGATGTAGCAGCAGTGAAACGTCACTTTCTAGCGCTCGTGCTTACCGGGGGATTTATTCCATGTTTGGAAACAAGGTTTCTCCAGTGCAACGTGACTGGTACGACGTGCTACCAGCAGCGTTGCTGGTAAAGCTATTGAAATGCACGAGCGCAGCATGCAGCCATGCGAGCTGCTGCTGCTGATGCTGCTGCTGCTGACGACTGCGACGACGACGCGAAATGAATGTTTGCGGAGATTGTCCGCTCGTGCCAATCCAGCTAGATGTTCATAAGATGTATGTTGTAGAGCAGATGAAAAGCAATGACAATGTGCGGTGGTCATGACTTGAATTGTTGAGCGCGCTGTATCTATGATGTCGGAAGCGATGCTATTGGGCACCAGCGCTCAGACAACCAGAGTCATGGCTGGTGGAAAGGGGATGAAAACGGGACCAGCCCCATCGCGCCAAAGCTTCCCATTCTGACTTAAACTTAATCGAGCCGGAGGGAGAAATCGAAGCGACGCATTCACGTCCGTCCTTGTACCCGTCAGCATGCGCATGCTGCTGTTGGTGCTGCTGCATTCGCAGCGACACCCGCTTTGCGACCTGCGTTGGTGGCGAGCGCACCAGTCCGCTCCCGCGCGGCCACCGCTGCGGGCTAAAGCTGTCGTCTGACATGTGCCGGTGTCTCGCGAGCTGGTCTCGTTGCGGACACTGGTTACGAGTATCAAGTCACCAGTCCGCAGAAAAGCTGCGCATGTGCTCCGGTTCGCGACCTAGCCACGCGCTCCAGCACGTACCACGGGTGCGTTTCCCGTTCGTTCAGTGAGCGCGCTGCTGCCGACCAGTGCCGCGATGCGCAAAAGCCGCATTTTTCACACCAACGGCATGCAGGCGTCCACATTGACGACTGTGCTCGACCAGGCCGCCTGCACGCACTACATCTGTCGGCGCTTGAAGCGCGCGTCGCAACCCTCAAGTGAAAATTCTATAGACCTGTACCAATAACCACCAGAGCGCAAGCTGGATCACAGTGATTTTCATCATGACTGTGAAAAGCTTTCCCCAAGTAGCCGGTTGATATCGCGCGACGCGGTCACTGAGAAAGCGCTTTTCCGCAAAGGCCTGCTCAAGAAGGCGTTCTTTTTCGGCGAAATTCCTGAAAAGCCAACGGGCAATCGACTGATCGTCGACAGGTATCTCTTCAATGGGCGTTCTACGGACATGAACGTGGACGCGAAACCGTCGCTTCTGCGCAAAACGCGTCGCTCTCAGAAACAGATCCGCAGCGGTTGGCTTCGGGTGCCACAGTGCGGGTCGACCGGCGCCGCCTGGCGCAAGGTTTTCGTAGAAAATGGTGCAATCGTACACTGCACCGAGCGCGGGGCGTAAGCCTTGCACCGCCTGACGAAAGCCCTTGACGCGTGGCACCAAGCAGAAGCGGGGCTCGACCACGGGTCCGTCTGGCGACGGCGCGTCGACGTTGTTAGCACTCGCACTAGCATCGACGTTTCCAGCGTGATCAGCGCAAAGTCGATGGTAGAAATCCTGTGCTTGTTTCAGCTTCTCTTCCGCGTTGAGACGCGTCCCCTCGGGAAAGATTGTGAACCAGAACGGAGCTCGCCGCTGCGTCAGTTGTCGATACGTGCGCCGCATCTTGGCCTCGTCGCGAGCGTAGTTCCGACTAATGAAGAGGACGCCGCCTGTCAGCTTTGCCGCCAGTCCAATAATCGGCAGATACGCCAGCGACCGTTTGCCCAGGAAGCGAAAGTCGCCCGCACGCCCGGCGTTCATGGCGAGGCAGAAGATAATGAGCGAATCGACCCAGGACCTATGATTCGCCAGCACAATACAAGACTCATCAGATCGCATGTCGTCTCCGGTTACGACGAGCTCAAGGCCGCCAACGGTTTCAGCCCAAGAGACCAGAGCTTCCACCCAGAGCCGTAGTCCGTGGGCACGGATCGCGGAACGCACCTGCCGCACAGCCTGTGCCAGCGGAAGCGACTCTATTCGGCGGGCAAGTTTCCATATCAGACCAAGAAGAGATAGTAAAAGGGGATTGTAGATGATTAGCGGCAAGAAGACGTCGTAGGCAATGAGAATGTAGCTATGCAGCCATACCAGGAACAGGAGGGAAAGCAACCGCAGGTACCAGAGCGCGATGATGTGACGACCCCTGTCCGTGCCGAGGGCAAACTGCATTAAAATCAACAGCGCAGTAACCAGTGGTGATCCAGCAACTTGTTTAACCAGTCGCACTAGTTTTTCCCATGTTTGCGACATAGACACAGTGAACACGAACGCGTCGATAAGAGTTCGTGTGTCGAAGCGCGAAAGAGCGCCGTGCGCGTACCAGAAATGGCGTGCGCACGCATCGCATCGGATGTGACATTGCGTGCGCGTTCGTGACACAGCACGCATCGCCCAGTGGATACGATGCGTGCGCCCGCATCGATAGCGCGCGTTTAGCGCATGCCGTCGCAAGCCCTGGTTGGCCTGACGGGTACCAGCGATCGGTGAAACGTATACCACGCATCACATTATATCCAGGTTGTCTCTCCAAAACTCGCATTCCGAGATACGAATGAAAGCGAACGTTCCATGGTGTGCTGATGCTGCTGCTTCTGAGTTCGTTGGTAGGACGCATTGGATCATGTAGGTGACACAGGTACGCTCGTGAGGGAATGCAGTGGGATTCCATCCGTTTTGCGCTGTAACCATTGGATCGCGGGATTCACGCAAGCGTTGTGCTTCGTACGGCCCGGTGTTGCCGTCTAGATCGGCTCGTACGGTGCACAGAAGCGCTGGAGAGCGTAGCGGCGAGCAAGCATGCCACAGAGGTGATCTTCTCAAGTGCGTCGGTGGATTCGATGGTTAGGCAATGGTGCAGCGCGGGTAGCATTCGGGCCACTCTGCACTGCCGCGTACCATATTTCGCGCATCCGTCTGCGGGGCCACTCCAGAAGGCGCCCGAAGATGCAGTGATCGGGGTCGCGCAAGGTCCCCGAGTCCGTGCCGTCCCGGTGCCGGCGCTCGCTAGACTCGATTTCCGAGTCCTCGGTGGATCAGCCGAGCCTCTGATGCATGAGAACGTACTGCTCCGGAGCGAATGGCACGCAGATGCTTGTGCAGAGAAACGAGGGTTTCTTTACTGGGAACCCGGTAATGTGGTCGCGTTCGGCACCGTCTGGTCAGTTTCCATGAGTCATGCACCATCTGGGAGGCGATCGGCGTCGCTGCTGGGCAGCTACCATCATCAAACTGAAGGCGCTGACACATGTTGCCGGTCATGAGGAAAGCGTCTGCGATAAAGCGGGATCTACCGGGGGCTCGGCACACACCGGTACAACCGTTTCCGCAACGTTCTGGACTCGAGCGGCAATGGTGCCTCGTAGACGTCAATGCACCAGACTAGCGATGCTACCCAGTCAAGGCAGATGTCTGTGAGGCACGCCCGTCGCTGGCCCACCAGAGACTGCGTGCAGCCGTTGCCGACGCCGCGCGTCGCCACTCCAAGTATAAACGTTCCAGAATAAGGGAGCAGAGATGCATGTACCTAGCATGGGTGGATGCAGTAAACGTTGCGCCTCTTCCCATTGCCATGAATATCAGTCCTTGGGCAGGTTCCTGCGACTGCTTCCTTTTCGCTCTATCCTCTCCCCGGCATGCGATACACCGAACGCTCGCTTCCCTGCCTGTACAGTGTAAGCAGTTGAAGGATGTTGATGGCAGCGTTCAGGCTCTGATTCCGCTGCTTTCGACCATGGTCGACATATCCCATGCACATGCAGAAGTTGCGATCTACAGTTCCCCTTCCATTTTCATACACGTCGTGTCCAGCCTCGATGTGTCAGTCGCAGGGGTGATGCTTGCCTGTGGTCGGGTGTTTCTATTTGTCCAGTAGGCATCTTCCCCGAAGCACTGCGCTGGGGCGCGTGACAGCTGGTTTCATGGAGCGCTACACGTCCTTGACGGGTACAGAAGGCTCGTCTGGACGCCCTGCTCTGTTTCCATGCTCGCTGGCTGCTGCACACAACGATCACGGACTTGTTCTGGGCGATCGCCTCAGTGCGTATTTTGTCGTCTGTACAGGGGAACGCGCGCTGTCTCGTTCGATAGACACTTTAAGGACCATGATGTTGTCCATGATGAAAAAGTTACCCAAAAGGAAACTCCAAGCCGGAGAGCAAAGCAAGAAACTCCGAATCATCCAGGTTCACGTCGAGCAACGCGGTGATACATGCCCCACTGGAAGCGATCGCTGCGATGACTCACGGGTTCGAGTCCGAAACGCTTTTCCATCCCGAAAGACGCAACGCAAGCCTGTGGGATCATATGCAGTGAGAGGCGCAATGTGCCTGTTCAATACCGTTCACCCGGCAGCCGTGAAGAGAGGAGAATTTTTTTTTTGGAACCAAGCCGATTCTTGGACGTGACAAGATCACAGACCTATGAGCATGAGCTGGAGAGCAACTCGTCGCCGGACGAGGTCAGATGTTTCGCCTTGTCAATCCAGAGGCGCGAACGGTTGCCTCCACGAAAGTTGCCCGGATACAGAAACACCGGTACCCAGAAGCGTGTTTCATTCGCGTGCGATACATCTAGGGAGACGAGAGGAATAGAGGCTAGTACGAATACATCGAAAAATACTTATATCGGTTGGTTTACGATGCCTCGTTCGAGTGCGTTGCGAATCATCCTGAATCCTCTGGTGTAACGTACTCCACAGGCGAAGCGCCTAGTCCGCCGCTTTATTCCTCCGATAGAGGCTCGTAGAAAACTATGTGAGAATCCTCGCAGGCATATAGCTGTACTGCGACTTGCAAGAATTTTCCATTAAACATCTTCGGAAAATAGTCAAAAAGTAGGAACAGAGCGTGCAGTTCACTGTCCGATGTCATGCTGCTACAGAAACGGAGAGCATGCGCTTCAGGCGAACGCGTACAGTTGGCGAGAATGCCGCGCCAGCCGGGCAGCCGCAGTGCAGCGTGCAACGGACTTGCTGCACTGAGCATACTGACGTCCGCGCAGGCACGGCTGCGTCGGAGCGCCGATGTAGGGCCCTGGTCTTCATGAAGCCCCTTGTTTTCGTTGTTTTGGCTGACGAGCGCTCTGGCCTGACGCGCGGCAACGGCAGCGTGGGCCAGCGGGTCGCAGCCTGGCATACAAGCGGTGTGCACAGCAGCCAGCGCCTGCTGCAAACGCGTGTTCGAAGGGTTTGCGCCCAGCGACTGGCGCCGGCACCGAACTTCGGCAAAGCTTCCCACTCTTTTTCCGGACTGAAGCAGCAAACGCAACTTTGTTTGAATCAAGAGCGCAACGCGAGCCAGCGTCCGTCGCAAGCAACAACCTGGGAGCGTGCTCTGAGGGAGCAACGGCGACGACGACGACGACGTCGACCGCCCAACGCGCTGCCCTTATCGCGAGCACTCGTCGGAACAGTATCCGACCGCGTATGGACGTGGATTGTAACGGTTTTGGACTTGTCCCGGTACTCGTTTCAACAGCTGGTGCGAGCGATGATCCGTTTCACCAAGCGCATGATCCGACGCAATATGGATCTCCATAGCGGCAGTGAGCTCGAGATCGTCGTTGAAATTCTCGGCATACAGGAGGAGCCATACATAGATCCTCTGGATGATTGGAAACTGACAAAAAGAGTCTGGTATCAGTTACCAGGTGGTCAGCGAGCGTACTTACCGAGCCTTCATGCATCCACAGCGGATGCCGAGGACGGATACCAGTATCATGAGGCGGAGCAGGTCCCCGGTGACGCCCAAGACGCGAGTACGCAGGGCCCGGATCCATCGGCGCTGGAGGATGCGCAGGTGCCGCGGCCTGCCTGCGAGTGACGCTGCCGAACAGGGTTCTACAGCGCTCTTGATTGACAGGGTACTTGTACTGAGGCAGGACGAGCGCTGCTTGTCGTTGACACGAGCTTGGGCCGCACGCAAGACCACGGGCATGATGGTACAGCATGGGTAGTCGCGTGTCTAGTTTGGAAGATGCCTATTTTATGAATTCGACGAGGATGTGCATCGCGTCGTTCGACGCATACGGCGTGGCGTTCGAGCACCACGCATCCTCGGGGCGCGCATGTGTGCCTACCCGAGTCGACCGCTCAGCGCAGCGTACGCTTACCTGGCATCGAATCCGGAGTATTGGCCGGGGCGGCTTCGAGGAGTATGCGGAGGATCCTGCTTGCTGCCTGTTAGATGGATACACGCGCTTCCTTCTCAATGCGGAACTGCGGGAAAATTCAATGTTGCTGATCCGAAAACACCGACGATCTGGAGCGAATGCCTCGTCAAGGCATCTCCATCTTCTGGGCACAACGTGGGCCAGCATCGCGCCACCCGAAACCCCACATCAAGTTTCGGTTGCCTGCAGCCATACCGCTCGATGTGAATGTCGTCTAGCAGCGGATTCGGGGCCAGCGCAGGCCGCTGCTACGGCGTCCGGGCGTCTCTTTTCTGCAGGCTGTGTTACACTGCAAGTTGGCGACCCAGAAAGCCACTTTCGATTCATTTACAAAGGACGGTATGCGTGGTTTTGTATTGAACAAAAAGGTCCGAGTCCCGGTGACTTGACGCGAAACGAGGCGTATGTGTTCATGCAGATGCATCGTCCACACAGAGAGCGTCGCTCATGGATTTCGGAGACGCATCTGGCTACTGGGACAAAGCGCGATGTGGTATTGGGTGTGTGCTTCCACTGCCATGAGCTGATGCCTCGTAAGGGGCGTTCGAGCGGCGGTCTATTTTACTGGTGGACGTCAACGAAGACGAGACTGATCCACGGGTCCGGTATCGCAAACGTCTCAAGCTGCTGACGCCCTCGAATCGCTCACTGACGCCACTGAGGTTTGTCTATCGCTCCTGGAGCGCTCTTTTTAGAGATGCGCTGTAGCGAGGGTATGTCGATGGCGCTCAGGCAAAGGTCGTTTGCTGCTGCACGGGCGACGGGCATTGCGCTCTGCAGCAGCAACAGCAACAGCGACTTTCGCGGTCGCCGGTTGAGCAGACCTTGAGTTCGCTTGACGGGCGATCTTGGACAGTATCACTGGGTGCTGGGCAAACCTGCGTTTGTGCAACCATTCATATGCGTCAAGTGCATTGGACGAGCACCTATGAAAGATCTTGTCGCATGCAGGCATACCCCAGCGAGTCACTTTGTGCATACGTGATCATGTGCACTGCACTGGAATACCTGCGACCTACTCGGTTCCACACTTGTTCTTATCTGTCCAGGTGGAGCGTTCATCCGTTGGAATCGCCGACTTGTTTCTGTAATGGTTCTGCTGGCAGTGTCGCGTTCGAGCGACAGGTTGGACGCTCCACCGAGACCCCTGAATGGCGGAGAGCTTGCTGTGGCGTATTCGTTGCGTTCTGCGTGCAGCAGGCACGATGGAGGCCAGCCCGATGCCTTCACGGTACTGAGCGTCTCGTTTCCATGTGTGGATTGTATCGCAGCTGCCCTGCACTCGAGTTTAGCGTGCCTAGTTGCCACGGCTTGCTTGCGTGCTCGCTCGCGCTGCTCCAGCGATAAACAACCGACAGACTGTTTACCCTGACCCCAGAGCCTGCAATCGGTGATCAATATCGGCAGCCGTGGCATAGTATGAATCGTTCCGTGCCATATCTCCAAGTTCCGCTAGCGGTACTGCCCCTCGGGTATTCTGGTCATTTCGAATATTCCAGACCTGAAAGTTCCACTGGCCTGAGGCTATACCTGCCGTCGAAGATACTGGTTATTTCGTACCTTCTTTCGCCCTTCTGTGCATCGAGGTTGCCGTTAGCATCCGCACTAGCGCCGCTACATCGCTGCGGACACCGCACGGAGACGGAAAGGTTCGGCTATATCACTGATATGGTCGGCTCGAGCCGAGCTCGAGTTATATCGTGACGCGGGGATCCAGCAGTCGATGTATGCAGGCCTACCTTCGCGTGACGACGCGCTCAAGGAACTTGATCGTTAGAACGAAACCTGGGCACCGGTTCTTGCTTGCGCTAACGCCACTTGAATGCTTCACTGTATCGCCACGCGGACTTTTGCACGGCACCCGTCCAGTGGGCAGCTGCATGAACCGCTGTACCCGTGTGCTCATCCATTTCCCGAGACCTTTTGCCAGGACGGCAGACACGCCGTCCCTGCATCGAGAAGCACGCCTCATGTCCTCGGTGTGCGTCGACAGCACCTGTGTCCAGTACCCGAACATATCGCCTATTGCGCTAGCGAAGCAGCTCCATACTGCCTCTGCTTCGGCACTATCGGGCTATTCCGAATGCAAAGCTCAGTATCGGCGCATTATGGAACATACGATATGACCAGCGTCTTCAACGGGAAGTATGAGCATTGGAACGCGGAGAAACGATGAAGCATCAAGGGCGCTTTCCCGATCGCGTCGATCAGGCGCATTACAGTCTTTCAACTCAACATCGGTTCAAAGTCGCTGCAGTGGACAGCAGGAGATCGAAATCAGGATGCCATGTACTGAATAGGCTGTTGAGGAATTACCTGTAGAATATATATTCTTAACTGAACAGCACAAGGAGGACTGCATTCGTCTTTCAGGACAGACGCATCACAATACTGAGATGGTCGAGGAACACTGAAAGAAACAAGTAGATGCGCTCCGCTCCAAAATCCGGTATTCTCGAAGAGTACCTGCTGTCAATCGCAGAGAGCCGGTCAGTTGAATACCTCACGGAAAGCAACAGCGACGATCGTAGCGACTACGTGGGTCAAATTTTCTCGCCAGCTTGTTCGTGTAATCCTGAAAACACTGGGATACGAGCGCAAAAGAGTCCTAGATGAGACACGGCCTTCCTCGACCGAAATCGCAACTACAACAAAAAACCCTGGAACGATGCGATGTGTACGAAGTATAGGATCGTCGGTTTGTTATTTTTGCAGTCGATGAGACTTGCTTCGGATGAAAGCGTCGGAGCGTATATGGGTACTCGCGGAGCAGGGCGCCCGTTGCGAATGGACGATTGAACTTGAGGAGACAGAGGACATTGTCTGTTCTAGCTTTAGTGGATTTATTGGGCGGCCCCAGTTAAGCTTATAGAGAACGCTCATATAACAGCACGGAAACTGTTGTCGAATCATCGAAGAGTTTCCCCGAACCTCGGGCGACGTTCCCCTGCAGGACAGAGTGGCATTTCACGATGCGCTGTGCGTTCGCGCTTCTCCGGATTCTATCGGGATCGCGCCGCTTTCCATTCCTCGGTACGCTCCATAATTCAGCCTCATCGAAGGAGTATTTTCTATTGTAAAAAAAGTAATGATTGCTTTTCTGGACGAATCGCTGAAGCGTTCAGCACACAGTGACACGCAGGAACACATGTCGTTGTCCTTCTGCACGTCCTTCTTCCTCCGGGAGGGCCCTGACTCACGGTCATGCAGCTGTGCGTCCTCTGAAGAAATGAAAAATCCAAGGGATAGGTATCGTCATGAAAGTCGAGGATCCCAGAGGCCCCGTGTCGAAGAGTTTCACTGAAATTCGGAAGAAAACCGCTTCGCGCCTCTCTTCAATCTTCTCTCTGCTCGATTATCAGCGAGGTGGATGTTTTCGGGGGGTTTTCCCGGCACTCGGCGACACTGGACCCACTGAAATCCCCTACATCCACGTCCATATCTATCCCTCGGATTTTGTCTTCCACCAAATGGTTGCACCTCGAACAGTCTGTTAAAAAAAGCGAAACAAGCATTTGATGACACGCATCTGGACGTGGAACACAATTCAGGTGAAAGACCAGAAACGTCGACAAGTGCGCGACGCTGCAGCAGCTGCAGCCGCATTCTTGTTGAGGTTGTCGTTCTACCGCTGCGACTGCGCTCGCGTGCTGTACAACAACTCGCTGCTGCTCATTTCGGCTTGTGTCCAGGACCAAGCATGGCATCTGGAGCGAGTGCGGAACATCTGTGTGGTTTTCTGGGGCTACCCGGGGTTGCGTTTCTCCGCAGAGGAACAGTCGTGCGTGCGGCAGAGCGGAGGCAGTTGGCGTCTCCGGGAGTCCGGCGAAGAGCACCCGCGTCGCGCAGACGAGAGCGCAGCACACGGACACTGGTTCAGGAGTTTTCGCGACGTGGTCAGGATGCCATTGACTCGCGTGTACCGGAGCTTGTGGAGGAAGTCGACCCTGGCATCGTGCCAGGCGTCAGTCTGCGCATCGTTCGTTACCCGCACCGCGTCCTCCGGGCACCGAACGAACCGGTTACCGTTTTCGACGACGCTTTGCTGAAACTCGTACGTGACATGTTCAAGGTTATGTATGCAAGCAGGGGCGTTGGACTTGCAGCTCCGCAAGTTGGTATCAACAAACGGGTGATGGTCTTTAACCCAAAAGGTGACCCCCGGGCGTGGCTGAGCGAGGTTGCGCTCGTGAACCCGCGAATCATTGAGCGAAGCGAGGCCACGGAGGAGGGTATGGAAGGCTGTCTCAGTTTCCCAGGGGTATCGGGCGATATCGAGCGCTCGCTCATGATCAAGGTGGAGGCGATGAAACCGAACGGGAAACGCTTTCAGGTCAAGTATCAGGGTTGGACGGCCCGAATTTTCCAGCACGAATATGACCATCTGGATGGCGTGCTCTTCATCGATCGGATGAAACCGGCGGTGCGGGAGCAGAACCGCGAGGCGCTCGAGAACCTCATTCGGCAAGTGCCCGAGTCGGAGCGTGCCCTCTGAACAACACACAGGCGACCAGGCACAACCCGGGGGATGCAAAGCGCATGCTCCACAACCGGTATCACTTGGAGGTAGCGGGAACCAGCGCTGCAGCACATGCTCTAGCGGCATCAAGTGGACGTCGAGCTACGCGCGTGGAATCGGTCTTGAAGCGGTGTCTTCCTGTCCATGGAAGATCCCGTGCGAGGCTTTGAGTGTGAGCGCTGACGACGTTGCAGGGTTGCGCTGCTGGGGCCCTGGCACCCGCTTTCGACACCCCGGATGCCAACAGTGACGTTTTGCATCGTCGCGCTTGATCAACAAGCTCCAGAAGACAAAAGCATCACCGGACCTTCAAGGCTGCTTGCAGTCGAGCGGTGGCTGAGTGCCTGCGTGTCTGCAATGTCCCAGTCGCGTGGTGCTCGTCGGATTCCCAGAACCCAGGAACGACTCATGCTGATGAGGTAATCGACGTCACCGAGCGCACCCGTTCGCTCCGAAGCCTCAAATGCTGTGCAGTGATGACCCTGGCGTCGACTGCTCGAGTTGAACCTTCACGAGCTCCTCAAGAAGCACGGCTAGACAAATCGTCACCATGGGTGAGGATGCAGGCGCATTCGCCCTTTGTAGTGCCGCTTTTGCCAGTTTTAAAAAGCATCCCGATGGAAGGCTTGGCGCAGAGGTCTGAATCGGATTCCACGCACTGATTTGCTCAGCGGGTAACGGTGCGTTCGGCAACGAACAGCCGTGTAAAGTGAGCACGTCTGACCCTGGCAGGCCGACTGCACGGGACCATCGCGCAGCTCGTTGTATAAAGGCGGCGAGGCTGGTGCCCATGCGGACCTGTCGCTGAAACCCCAGCGGGGCCCCGTAAATCCAGGAGCCGCGAATGGACCCGTAGATACCGCAACAAGCCAGGATACAGTCTCCGTGCGACGGCAGCACGCCTAGCTTGACGAGTGTGCTTACCGATGCCCCATAGAGCGTGCGTTTGCGCGGCACCTGGGTTACAGGCCGGCACATCGGATTCGCCCGTATTGGCCTGGAGTGCAGCAGGGGCCACATGGACGCCGGCACACCCAGTCCGTCCAGCCTCAGTGCTGCGGCCACGAACGGCACCAGTTCGTCTCGGGGTACGGGCGTTCGGGCGCTTTGGTTGCAGCTGAACCAGCGAACGAGTCCATGAGCCAGAAACGCCTGCAGCGAAGGCCACGGGTATTGCGGTACTGGCGAGCATTCCGCAGCATCGCCGGCTGGCAGCGGGACGACGATGCCGCCCTCTCGAACGATACCTACCACGTCCGGGGACGTTCCATGAGCCAAGTCGCCCGAGGCGGTTTCTGGTCCGAAGCAGATCCACGTCCCTGGTCCAAGGTAACCTAGTTCCCAGAGGTATGCTGGAAACCATTCCAGCTGACGCCATGCTTCGACGCTTTGATCGATTCGTGCCCCGCCTTGTGCGCTTAGCTGATACAGGTATTCGCGGTCGCTTGCCTTGGCGGCGTCCATACCCACACCGTAAAAGTAGAATGCACCAAGAAGCGTTACCAGTGATATACCGTAGGGATCCAAGGTTTCGAGTGGAGGCTCTGGTTCGCAGGTCGCGCAGTCTGGCGGTGCAGCGCTCGTCCATAACTGTGCTTCACAAAGCGCTCGCCATTCCGCTGCAGTACAGCGGGTACAGAAGAAAGTCTTCGACACATCGGGTCCAAGAGATGCGCTTGTGTTAGCTGCTGTCGCCGTTACCTCCTCAACGACGCACGAGGCGTCATCCCGCAGCGTCGGATAACGAGGCAGGTGTACGCGGAGACGATCACGTACCTGTCGCAGGGAGCGCGTTCCAACGTACGCTGCAACTCGCTGAACATCCACAAGGCCATCAGCTCTCCGAAACAACTCGCACGCCTCTGCCAAGCGAGTAAGTTCAACTGAACTCCAGTGTCGCCGCCGTTGTCGTCGTCGCGTGCTCCCCAAGTAGTTCGTGGTGGACGCGTCTCGCTCTGCCGGTGTCGGTGCTGGTGCGGAACGTTGCTCACGCAACCAACGAAGGTATACCTGTCGTTTGGTCCGCGTACCAACATGGGCAACGACCTCTGCCCAGTTGATGCGCTCACTGGACTCTTGTTTCGCGAGCGCTTCTCGAAACCGAGCGAGTTCCGCAACGCTCCAGCGACTCGACGCTGCTCCGAAACGAGGCGCTGCGTCTGGCATGAAGACTACGGTTGAGACTCGGTGCTCGATGTCCGATAGCCGCGTGATGAGATATCGTTCGCAACTGCAGCTTCAAAGGCGGTTTCTTGATCATACTGGCAAGCGAACGAGCGCCTGTATCGACGGCAACTCCAACCTTGCCATCAAGGCGGATGCAGCGCTCAGCGCAGCGGCTCGAGGCTCTGCTGCAGCCGCTCCGCTCCCGCTGGTATGCAGCCACCCGAAACAACGCTTACTGTTTCCGGAAAAGTTATTTGTTTTCGGATATTGAGAAACCAGTGGCAGTATTCAAGGGTTGCAGGTCCAGATGAACGCTGGTTCACAGGCACGCGACTGGACGTTCCGAGTTTGCACAGGAGGCTCGAGGCGGAACCAGCGAAGCGCCAGTGCTGTTTACAGGCCTCGTGAGCGTTCTGCTGGCGAATGCGTAGAATAAGCGAGCCAAATTCGTCTAATCGGCCTCAGGGTGTTTGGTTCGTTGAAAGGTATTCTGAAACTAGAGTCAAGTTTGCATGTTGAAAAGACGCCGCGCCCTATGCGGCGTCAAACGTGCGCATGCACCTTGCAGTGCAGGAGATTCGAAAGAATGCATAGCCTAGGCATGTGTTTATAATGTTGTGCATATGTTTTTGTATCTGAACGTATATGTGCGGCTTTGTGTCGACCGGTCTCGTGACCGGCTAGTCTAACAAGCGAGCTCAGGCAAGGACCGGTCGTTTTGGAAAACGGCAGCATTTGGAACGCGACACACACCCGTGGTAGACCAGAACGGAGCAGTGCGCTCTGTACCTGCTTTGTTGATGTTCGCATCTGAACTTGTTTTTGAGATGTACAGACCCGATACTAGAAGAGCAACCATAAGGGCATGCGGATTCATACGTCGATTCAGGATTCTCGGTCGTTATTGTTTTTCGATGTAGCGCCTTGGAAGCATTGTCGCTGCAAGGCGTGACACCACCGGAATGAAGAGGACTCGCGACGCAGTCGAACATGGGAACGCAAGAAAGAATCGATATCCGTATGCAATGCAGACGTGCAAGCATCCACGATCCTTCTTTGCTTGTGTATAGCAGGTTCAAATCACATATTCTTCA
>Ga0078972_1003118_pt1 | contig 31755 bp, 35 predicted proteins | sample YelNatPaOPGAMG01_FD_67568 | JGI IMG/M metagenome (GOLD analysis project Ga0078972, IMG submission 67568) | Hot spring thermophilic microbial communities from Obsidian Pool, Yellowstone National Park, USA - OP-RAMG-01 (SPADES assembly) (version 2) | ecosystem: Environmental > Aquatic > Thermal...
CTACGAAACCATCGTTCATGTATATACTATCACCCACTTTCACATACTTACTAAAATCCTTAAAATTTATTGGTATTACCCCTTCTTGGGGCTTTTCTGATAAGATGAGGATATCTCCTTTCTTAATCTCCATAGGTTTGATATCCCCTATTCTTATCTTTGGTCCCGGTAAATCTCCCATTATCGTTACATCTTTGCCTACTATTTTTGAAGCTTTTCTTATATTTTCTACAACGACTTTATGCTCTTCAAAACTCCCATGAGCAAAATTTATCCTTGCGATGTTCATTCCATTTTCTATCATCTTTGTAAGAATCTCAACCTCTTGTGAAGCTGGTCCTATCGTGCATACGATCTTTGTTTTACTTTTTGGAAAATCTATCATCTTACCCACTCATATTATAATTTTAAGATAGGCTTTTGTAAGCTGGTGAATCTTCTCTTGTTTTTACTTGGGATTTGTATATAGAATAATCTCCAGAGATAAGGTAAGCTACTGCCACCGCCAACATACAAGCTGGTAAAAGCTGATAACTACCCGTCATCTCTACCACCATAAGAGTCACTGCCACAGGAGCCTTACCAGCAGCGCTAAACAAAGCCAACATACCAACTATTACAAAACCACCTATATGGCTTGTATTCACCAAAGACGGAAAAAGCTGATGGTAAACAACACCAAGCCCCGCTCCTAAAAATCCACCTATAAAAAGCCCCGGTGCAAACACGCCCCCAGAAGCCCCAGAACCTACCGTCAAAGATGTGGCTATTATTTTTATAAAAGCCAACAAAACAAAGAATATAAAAAGAGGAATACCGTATGTATCAAACATACTAAACTTGGTATCTATAGCACCCTGAAGCCAACCGTAACCAGTTCCTAAAACCTCCGGGAAAGCCATACCTATAATACCTGTTAAAAACATACCTATGACAGGTTTTAAATATATGTTTGTTTTTAGGCTTTTAAAAAGATTATCTTTAAAATAATAAAATGTTTTTGCATATATGCGTCCAACGATTCCGCACACGATACCTAAGATTATATAAAGGGGCAATCTTAGAGGGTTAAAACTTTGTAGATAATACCCAAACACAGGCAAAAAACCAACGATACTTCCAAATATAGAATATCCTACAGCAGAAGCCACAAGCCCAGGAAATATGTTATCGGCTTGTAAATCAGATTTATAAAGGATTTCAGCTCCTAAGATAGCACCACCTATGGGAGCTTTAAAGATAGTGCCTATACCTGCTCCTATACCTACGGCCAACATCCTTTCTCTATCTTTTTCGTCTAGCCCCAAAAGTCTTGCAAGCCAAGAGCCTATCCCTGCAGATATGAGCGCCGTAGGACCTTCTCTTCCAGCAGAACCCCCAGACCCTATAGTAATGGCAGAAGCTATTGATTTTATAAAAATTACCCTATCTCTTATAAAACCTTTTTTGTTGTGGTAGGCGTCTATAGCGGCATCTGTGCCATGACCTTCAGCCTCCGGAGCCCACTTAAACACTATGAATCCAGCTATAAAACCACCAAAAGCTATTACAATGGGTAGCAGATAAACCAATCCTGGCTTAAAAATAAGGTTGTTTGGCTCCTCACCAGCAGGAGATGGTATATGATAATGAAGGATTTTGTTAAAAAATATAAACTCACAAAGCTTTAAACTATAATAAAAGAAAAGAGCACCAAGCCCAGATACAACACCGTTTATTAGTCCAAGTATAAACCACTTTAAAAAATAATCTTGCTTTGATATAAAACTACCTATCTTGTGGAGTATATTATCCATAAACTACCTGGCAATCTGATATAACAATATGAACATTTTTGTCTTTTAGTCTGTCTACAAGAGTGTTTATTTTTTCATCTTCATCTATTATCTCCATCTTCATGCCCGGATTATAAGATTCTACCTCTATATATTCATTTGAAACCCGCCCAGAGGGTCCATAAGAATAAATTGACTCGTATATAGTGGCGCCTTTTATACCAATTTCTTCTAAAAGCCCATAGATATAATTTTTTACATTTTTATGCTCTATTTTATCTTGCTCTTTGTAGTATATTCTTAGCTTCTTCATCTTACTATCTCTACTTCTTCAAGGGTTATAAGACCCGTGTTTAACTCTTGAAGTATATTTTTTAATACGGGTAATATTTTTTCTATATTCTCTTTTGTGTCTATGATTTCAATGGCTACTGGTTCATTCTTTTCAAATAAACCATGATGATGTATTTTATGGGATTTACCATAACCTTCTATAGCTCTAAACACCGTTGCACCGTGAATATTGTTTTCCATGCAAACATGCTCTATAGCACTACACAAAGATTTATCTTTATACTTTATCCCATGCTCCATAAGTATTTGAAGAAGATACCCTTTCACAACAAACCTCCCAGAAATCTACCAAGAGCCACAAATAAAAACCCAATTACGTTTGTGCCCACTATGTAATAAAAAGCTTTTAAATAATCTGCACTGTTTATAAGACCTATGCCTTCTAATGTAAATGTAGAAAATGTCGTATATCCACCAAGAAAGCCTGTTATAAAAAGAAGTCTTATGTTTGGAGGAGCATCTATCACCTCAGCTAGGTATATGCTTAAAAACCCTATCAAAAACGCTCCCGTTGTATTTATCACCATTGTACCAAGAGGAAAGTTGGGCACAAACTTCTGAATAAAAACAGAGACTAAATACCTCACCAAAGCGCCTACACCACCACCTACAAGAACCACTAAGTAGTTCATATCACCTCCTCAAAATATAGAGTAGGTAGGCGTTATCAGCCTTATATGTGAGGCGGTTTTAATGCTTTTATGAGCATCAAGGAGAACGCCATCTCCTTGGCTAACATTATACAAAATCACATAAATAAGTTCAATGATCTTACTCAATTAATCAAAGTTTAAAAACAATCAGTGCTATGACAAATATAGCTATGATATAAAGAATGTAATAATGTAAATAACCATTCATAATTATGTTTGACACAATAGCGCTTAGTCGTTTGAAAAAGCGTACCAAGAAATCGTATATAGCGTTTGATATATCGTAGGTTTCGACACTGGTTCTTAGTTCTTTCGTTCTATATATGCCTCTTAACACATACTCCACTATAAAAGAATAGCCTCTGGTATTGTAAACCTCGTTTTCTTTCAAAGCTAAACCTCCAACCCAAGGTATGGTAGTTTTTACATTTTTGTTTTTGGCTTTTAGTATGATCAACAAACTTATCAAGAAAAATCCTACCACGATAAAAAACATGAAAGGCGATATAACACCAAATATCGGTCTACTTGAGACAACAAGCGTAGGTTTAGGGACACCCAAAAGCCCATCCAAGAACTCTTCGTATCCAAGATATTTTATTATTAAAAACGATAAAACACCGCTTGTTATAATAAGAAAACTAAGTATATTTTCTGCCCATTTCATTGTAAAATCTTTAAACCTTTTTAGTTCGAAGTTTAGTTCACCAAGATCAGAAAATCCCACAAGCTTTTTCATACTAAAAGAACTAAGTCCCATCGCAAGAGCTATCAAAATACCGGCAAAAGTGATTATAAACTTCAATAGAAAATCAGAAAACTTGTAAGATTGAAACAAGCTTTCAAGAAGCATCCACTCTGCTGCAAAACCCACCAACGGAGGCACTGCACTAAAAGATAAACCGGATATAAGTAAACCTATACCGGCGGGTTTGCTAATGTGCTTTAAAATACCCCTTACATCATCTATGGAATCTCTTCCAAGCATCTCTTTTGCATGCCCAATGGTTAAAAACATCGTGGTTTTTGATAAAGAATGAGCTATTATGATGATGAGCGCTGTAAGGTAAGAAAATTTTGACAGCACCGTTAAATGGCTGTATTTCGCAAGTGCGCTCAGGCCAACGGCTGTTAGTATCATACCGTTGTTTTCTATAGTAGAATAAGCCGGTAGTGTTTTTAAATGAGTTTCTCTGGCCGCCTGTAAAGCACCCCAAAAAGCACTTATAGAACCTATTATTATTGCCAAAATCCCCAATACATAAGAATAATTATTGCTTAGAGCCAATACCCTAAATACACCGTAGGCTCCTATAAGTGTTAATGGAACAGAAAGAATGGCGGCTATGTTTGAAGGGGCTTTAGGATAAACCAAAGGAACCCATACATGGGTTGGAACTCCGTCCATTTTCACAACAAATCCCAAAAACGTAAAAACCGCAAATAAAGCGTTGTTGTATCCAGCTTTAAACAAAAACAAACCGTTTGAAGCTATTACTACAGCAAAACCCACAAACAAAAGAGCGTAAGAGGCTTCAGAAAAAGCTACAAAGATATAGCCCTCTTTGTGGGTGTTTGGCCTTTCTAATATGCTGAAAAAAAGGATTATGGTTACCAATTTAAAAGCGATAAGAAAACTTATAAAATCCGCTGCACAAAAAACAATAAGCATACTAAGCATCAGAAAGTTCATCAAAAAAGCCATAGACTTTTTAAAAAGCTTACCAAAGTCTATAGAGTAAAAAGCTATCAAAGCAAAGCATGTGTAAGCAATGATTATAAAAAACGATGATACTTTGTCTATGTTTATACCTAAACTAAAGTTGTTGTATATATCCCATTGATAGTAAAATCCATCTTTGTACCCTTCAAAGCCAAGCACAACCGCAGATATAGCACCTAAAACACCAAAGCTATAACTTATTGTTCTATTAAAAGAAAACACCATTCCCAAAAGAAAAAAAACTATCGCTAGTACAAATGCTAACATATCAAACCCCCTTTGGCTATCTCCACCAATTTTTTAAATATTTCCTCAGCTTCCAAATTTCCTTTCAAGCGTCCCACAAGGTTTGGCAGGCCAATATCAATGCCGTTTTCAAAAGTTTCATTTTCTATAAGAAGTACTCCAAAAGGCTCTGGCATATGATTTATAGCCTCTTTAACTATCGGCAGCATTTTCTCTGTGGGTTTTGATAAGATAACCAACAAATCCGCATGTCTTGGTGTATTTACAAAGAAAATGCCATACCTGTGAATGTTGTATTTTGGAGACATAAGGCTGTAAAATTCTAAAAGGAGTTCTACATCAGATCCAGCATCAATCACAAATACATGCAAAGATCTTCTGAAAGGGTTTCTGGGCTTAGAAGGAATGTCAAACTTGTATCTTTTGCTGTATCTTTTTGAAAGTCCGTAAATTGGCCAAAGCAACATAATTTATCCTCCGCTATTTTGCCGCATCTGCGAAAAAGGCTCCAAAAGAGTCTATCGTAAAAGCAAAATCTGTAAAAATTTGGCCCACCAAAGATGCTTCCATCGCTTTTATCAAAAACATGGAAGGCGTTGAAATATAGACGTATTTAATTTTATCTCCTAAAAGCTCAATATAATAATAAATTGCACCGCTTGGAGACTCAGCAAAGCCAATTGCCGTTCTTTTTTGATTATCCTTTTCAATTTTAATGTTTGTTTTGTTGTTTGATGTTTTAAGCTTTTGGAAAAGCTTCTTTATAAGTTCCATAGATTGCATGATTTCCTCAGCTCTTACTATCATCCTTGAAAGAGAATCCCCGCCCTCATGCACTATGCTATCAAAGCCCTCCAACAGCTCTTCGTAAACTCTTGTATCTAAAGATGCACCTATGGCTTTAAGAGCTGGCCCATCAAAATTGATAGATTCAAAATCCTCCATTGTCAAAATACCCGTGTTGTGCAACCTATCTAAATAATTGTAGCTTTTTAAAGAAAACTGATAAAGCTTTGAAAACTCTTTTACTATGTCATCAAGCTTTTTAACAAACTCTTCCATCTTATCTTTAGATATACCTTTGATTGTACCAATAGTGTTTATATTTTTTAAAAATCTACTTCCAAAAAACGTTTTGTTTAAACTAAGTATTTCATCAAATAGATATATTAGATGATTTGTAAAAACCTTTTGGGCAGCAGCACCGCTAAGACGAGATATAACAAATATATGGTTAAATATACGCTCCACCTCAAGAAGTATAAGCCTCATAATCTTTGTGTTATCGTCTGGTGTTATACCAAATGCCTCTTCCACAGCCCTTGAAAACGCACAAGAATGAGAAAAGGAAAAGCTTGCACAAATTTGTTCTGACAGTTTTAAAGCCTCAAAGACATCTTTGTTTATCATCTTATCTTCTATAAACCTTGACTTGTAGGTATTGTCTATATAAACCTCTTTCATTCTCTCTCCGTAAGTGTATATATTAAAAACCACAGACTCAAACAATGCCCCAGCCGAAGGTCCAAGTCTAAAGTTAAAAAGCTCATCTTTGGTTTCTTTGGCTTTTATTAAACCTTTTTGCCAATTGTAAGCTTTAAATTCTTTACTTTGAGAGCTATCCACAAAACCTACAAATGTTCCAGAGCTTACAAAAAGCTGCTCTTTGCCATCGATATTTACTACACCAAGAAGCCTTTTCATTTTATAACTCCCTCAATAAACCTATAAAAGATAGGAACTATAAGTATCACAAACGCAGCCAATGTTATAAATATTACCGGTACAAAGGTAAAAGGACTTTCTTTTGCAGAAGATACTGGTTTTGTCTCATCGTTAAATACCATGTTTATCACCCTGTAGTTTATAAACAAAAATCCACACACCAAAAAGAAAAATAAAGCAACTCCTACAGTCCAACCATAATAGTTTATAGTTTTTGATACTATTAAAAGCTCACCAAAAAATGTGGCAAAAGGTGGTGTGCCTGTAACCGCAAGCGCACCAAAGAACAAAAATAAACCAGTTTTCGGCATAATCTTAATAAGCCCTTTAACATCTTCGATCTTTCTTGTTTTAAGTTCATGAAGCATGTTGCCTGTTAACATAAACACGCCAGATTTGGCAAAAGCGTGAGTAAATATCAAAACGATAGTACCAACCAAAGCGTAAGAGCCCAAACTTACACCTATCAACGAAAGACCCATATTTTCAACAGATGAATAGGCAAATAGCCTTTTATACAACCTTTGATTTAAAGTCATGATACTGCCAGTCATAACGCTTAAAAAGCCTAAAACAAATGCAAATTTTGATAAAGATGGATTTTGATAAACTTCAAAAAACCTTATCAAAGGATACAAAGATACAGGCAGTAAAACAGCGCTAAATATAGCGCTTATAGGAGCCGGAGCTTTCCCATGGGCATCCGGAAGCCACGTATACATAGGGAAAATACCAATCTTTGTCCCATAGCCTACCACAAGCAACATACCGCTAAGGAAAAACAAACTACCTTGATTTTGTCGGCTTAAAAGATCTGTTATAGATAACGTATGGGCTGATGAGTACAAAAAGAGCGTCCCCACAAGGCCAATTGTAAGGCCCACAGATACTATCATGATGTATCTCCAGGCTGCTTCAAGAGCTGCTATATCATTTTCTGAGGCCACAAGTAAAGCTGTGGCAAAAGTAGTACCCTCTATGGAAACCCAAAAAAGACCAAAATTGTTTAAAGTCACACTAAAAAGCATGACACCAACAAATATATCCAGGAGTGAAAAATATTGATAAGATTTTACAAGATGCCCATGAGAATGTTCTAAATATCCTATTGAAAATATAACTACACCAAGATAAACACAAGATATCATAAGCAGAAAAATCTTTGATAAGCTATCCACATAAAAGAATGCGGTAAAACTATCTGGCTCAAACAATAGAAAAATTGAAAACATTAAAGCCAAAAAACTAGCCAAAACCGATACCTCTTTGTGCTTATTTCTAAAAAGACTAAAACTTAAAATAGCACCAAGCGTTGCAGATATGGAAGGCAATAAGTATATCATCCTAAAAGCTCCTCCTCTTTTTCTATATCTTCATCCCTTACCCTCATCAAAAGACCGGCCACCACCACAACACCCAAAACATCCAAGATAATACCAGCTTCTATTATAAAAGGCAGTTCACTAAAAAGAAAAGAAAGCAAGAACATAGAATTTTCCATCACAAGATAACCAATTAATTGTGAATAAGCGTTAGAACGAGAGACTATCAAAAAAGCACCTTGAAGCATAAGGGTAATAGGGATAGAAACCAAAGATTGGCCATGCCCGGCCAAAATCAAATAATATACAAGGTATCCAAACACAGCCAAAAGCAAAGATATAAGTATAGAAAGACCTGTGCTAATCCTATGTTTATTTTCCCTTGCTCTATATATTTGCTTTCTTATAGTATTACCCAAATACAAAGGCATTGCTATAGCTCTTGTTATAATTGTCAGTAAAGCTAGTATAATGAGGGCTATAAAACCGTGAAAAACCCCAGCCCACAACAAAAAGATGCCTAAAATCCAAGACTGTACAGAAAATGTTTTGATATTGCTTATAGTATAAGCTTGCCATTGCATAAAAATAGAAAGCATAATCTCCCAAAAACCCACCAGCGCAAATATCTCCTTTTCCATATTAGCCTCCGTTTACCACGTAGAATACCACCATTGCCATCAATGCAAAGCTAAAAGCTATGAGAATATAATCAAAGATCTTAAACAATCTGTACTTGGAGACTATGTTGTTTATAATAGCAAAGATAGCCAAGAGTAAAATAATCTTTAGAAAGTTTATAAACATATAGAGAACTATAGCCAATATGTTAAATTTCATAGGTACAAAAAACGGCAATGTGAATACGTTAAGAAAAACATTCATTAGAAGAAAAGATTTTATGTAGCTTCCCCACTTTAAAAGTGCCAGCTCCCTGCCAGAGTACTCTAAACTCATAAGACTATCGATAGAGCCAAACTCGTTGGGCGTATGGCTTTCAATGGGAAGCTGTCCAGTTTCTATTATAAGCACCAGGAAAAACGCAACGCCTACAAAAAGGTGTACCAAAGAGAAAAACCAACTGGTAGATGTTTGTAAAATATTGTTTATTACATATGGATTGTTGGTACCCGATATGACACCAAACATTATAAATATCAGAAGGATAATGGGTTCTGTAAAAATACCTATACTTGAGGCCCTTGAAGTGCCCAGTATTGAATAGCTGTTTCTGGAGTCTAAAGAAGCCAACTTCAAAAAAGTAGAAGCTGCACCAAACACCAACCCACCACCTACAAAATCTACCACAGGTCCAAAAAGCAAAGGAAAGGCTGTTATTATAGGCAATACCAGCGTCAGAAATAAATACATTCCAAAAGTAATGTAAGGAACGTAGGAGAAAAAACCTGAAGCAGTTTTTGGATAAATGCTTTGCTTTCTAAAAAACTTAAAAAGATTGTAATACTCTTGGAATATAGAAGGTCCACGCCTTGAAGAAAGCCTCTCATCAAACACATGAAGTATGCCAACGGCCAAAGGAGCCAGGGCAAAAACATACAAAAGCTGTAATATGCTTAAGAAAAACAGATTAAGCATAAAACTTATAAACTATTAAACGATGATGCAAAGATAAAAAGAACCTTTAATCGTTCCCACCCAAGAACAACTTTCTTTACTCTCACAGGGCTAACCATACACCTTACCTCCTCAAAAGTTTAGAGTAGGTAGGCGTTATTAGCCTTATATGTGAGGCGGTTTTGATGCTTTTATGAGCATCAAGGAGAACGCCATCTCCTTAAACCTAAGGTTATTATAACAGAACATCTAAATGCTTTCTATGATAGGTATCATTATATATAAAAAATTTTTTATACAAAATTGTTTATTTTATGTTGGTGCTATAATATAACAAATGTTTAGAGAAAAATTTAGAAAGTTTCATTTTATAGGTATTGGTGGTATAGGTATGAGTGGTATCGCTAAGATACTGCTTGATATGGGTTATGAGGTATCTGGCTCTGATGTTAGAGAAAACGATGTTATAAAGGAGCTAAAAGAAAAAGGAGCCACCATCTATATAGGACATGATGCTAAAAATGTGATAGGAAAGGAAGTAGTAGTTTATTCTTCTGCTATATCAAATGTAAACGAAGAGCTTTTAAAAGCCAAAGAGCTTGGACTTCAGGTGATATCAAGAGGGGATATGTTGGCAGATTTGTTTAGAATGAAAGAGGGTATAGCCATATCAGGCTCTCACGGCAAAACTACCACCACATCCATGATTTCTCATATATCACATATAGCTGGACTAGATCCTACTGTTTTAATAGGTGGTATTTTACAGACCTTTGGTTCAAACGCAGTACTGGGAAAAAGCGAACTTTTGATATCTGAGGCTGATGAGTCAGATGGATCTTTTTTGAAACTAAACTCTGTTATAAACGTAGTTACAAATATAGACAAAGAGCATATTGGATATTACAAAGATTATGAAGATATAAAAGAAGCCTTTGTAAAGTTTATAAACAACGTACCTTTTTACGGAGCATCGGTGGTAAATATAGACGATACCGGTGTTAGGTCTATATTATCAAAAATACATAAAAAGATAATCACTTACGGGATAGAATCTGGTGATTTTCAAGCTAAAAATATAGTTTTTAAAAGCGACAACACCCGTTTTGATGTATTTTACAAAGGTATAAAACTAAACACAATAGAGCTTCAAATCCCAGGTATCCACAACGTTTACAATGCACTTGCTTCAATAGCCGTTTCAACGCTTATGGAAATAGAACAACCTGTTATAAGAGATGCTCTTAAAAGCTTTAAAAACGCTAAAAGAAGGATCGAATTTGTAGGTGAAAAAAACACAAACCTCATCTACGATGATTACGGACATCATCCAACGGAGATAAAAAGCGTTTACGAAGCCCTAAAATCAAAATATAAAGACAAAAATATAGTAGTGGTATTCCAACCTCATAGATATTCAAGAACTTACTATCTTATAGACGATTTTGTAGATCTTTTTAAAAGCTTAGATAAGGTATTATTACTTGATATATATGGGGCTTCTGAGGAAAACACGTTTGGTATTTCTTCTTTAGATATGATAAACAAAGTATCAAAAGAAGAGTGTATATATATACCATCAAAAGAAGAGCTTTTTGATAGGCTTGATGAGCTAAAAGATAGCGTCATTGTGTTTATGGGGGCTGGTTCTATAGGCCAATGGTCTCATGAGTATGCAAAGACGTAAAATATCTTTTGTAATTCTTACAAAAAACGAAGAAAAAAACATAAAAAGAGCCATAGAAAGCATAAAAGATGTAGCAGATGAGATACTTGTAATAGATTCAGGATCTACAGACAAAACCATAGATATTGCAAAATCATACGGCGCCAACGTTATATTTAACGAATGGATTGGCTATGCGGCCCAGAAGAACTTTGGTATATCAAAAGCCAAAAACGATATTGTTTTTATCTTAGATGCCGATGAAGAACTATCGGATGAGCTTAAAAACTCTTTGAAGGATTTTTTATCATCAGATTATGAGATAGGGATAATAACAAGACGTACATTTTATATGGGAGATTTTTTAAAACATATATGGAACGATGAAAAGCTTATAAGGGTTTTTAAAAAAGATGTTTGTAAATATAGCGGTGATCTTCATGAAAAGGTCATATGCAACCACAACAAATATTATGAGCTAAAAGGTTATTTAAACCACTATTCTTTTAAAAGCTTAAAAGATCAGTTTGAAAGAACATTAAAATACGCTCAGACAAGTGCCGATATCATGTGTAAAAACAACAAGCCCTTTCATATCTACAATCTTATCCTAAACCCCTTTTGGATTTTTTTTAAATTTTTTATATTAAAAGCCGGATATAAAGAAGGTATAAAAGGTTTTATCATAGCTTTTTCTGGTATGTTTTATGTATTTATGAAATACGCTTTTTTATACGAATGCCAAAAATCCAAAGAAAAAGAGCTTTGGAAGTAAATTTACTTACCAAATACGCTTTTTACTATGCCAAAGATAGATTTGTTGTTTTCTTCTTGGTCTAATTTTCTTAGTTCTTCTATTAGCTTTTGCTGTTTTTTAGATAGTTGTTTTGGTATTTGGATTTTAATATGAAAAATGAGGTTGCCGTTTTGAAAGCCAAGTCCTGGAATTACTTTCTGAGAACCACATTCGGCACCGGGTTGGATAAATACATCCATATCTTTGCCGTCTAACCATCTAAATTTTATATTGGCGCCCAGCACAGCATCGGAATAGCTAATGGGAAGCTCGGCGTGTATATCGTTACCAATTTTTTTGTAAATCTCGTGGTCTTTTATGAAGACCCTGAGGTATAGATCTCCAGGTGGTTTATCTTTGAAACCTTCGTGACCTTTATCCAACACTTTTAGTATATCCCCGTCGTTGATTTGAGGAGGGATTTGAGCTATGATTTTTGATTTTTTAGCTATTCTTTTTCTTCCAAGACATGTGCTACATACGTTTTTGATGATATAGCCTCTTCCTCTACACACAGAGCAAGGTCTTGGAAAAGAAAAAATGCCGCTTACTCTCTTGCCAGTGCCTTCGCAAGCCTCACATTTTACTTTTTCTGCTTCTCCTATATATCCTTTTGCACCACAATCTGGACAAGTTATCCATTTTTCGTATTCTATTTCTTTGGAAGCTCCAAGATAAGCTTCTTCTAATGTCAGGAAAAGCTTTAGTTTTATGTCCTCTCCTTTTCTTGCTTTTTGTTCTCGTTCTCCACTAAATATAGAATTTATAAACTCTTGTATGTACTCGGTAAAGTTTCTTATCTTGTTTTCGTCAGGGTTTACAAGAAGGTTGTCGTACTCAGCCCTTTTTTCTTTGTCGCTTAAAACGCTGTAAGCTTCGTTTATCTCTTTAAAAAGATCTTCATAATCTTTGTTAACATCTGGGTGATACTCTTTGGCTAATTGTCTGTAGGTCGCTTTTATCTCTTGTTCTGTGGCATCTTTCTTCACGCCCAATATAGCGTAGTAATCTTTAAGCTTTGCCATTTATTTTGTTAGCACCGTTCTCGTTTAATAAATCTGTTTGGTGTTTGTCTTTTATCTCTTGTTCTACTGCTTTTTCTATAAACTTACCAAAACCAACACCCCCAGCTTTACTCAAAACATCTGCAATGTTTTGAAAAAACATGCCCTGATATGTGTTTTCTTGAAAATCCTCTGAGTCAGAAAAGCTTTTGTAAGCTTCTTTTAATATCTCTTCCAAGAAAAAAGCCTCAAATTGCTCGGAGGCCTTTTTGATCTTTTCTTTACTGTTTAGATTGGAAAACTCAGAAGAAAAATTGTCCGTTGGCGATGTGTAATTTGGGTTTGTAATGTTTGGTTTAAAATCTGTCATGACACGCTCTCCTATTCTACCTCTACTTTTGCATGAATAGCCCCTTGGGCTGCCATAGCTTGAATGATGTTTATAATATCAGAGGGGGAAGCTCCCACGCTGTTTAAAGAACTAACAAGTTGTCTTAACGTAGGAGCTTTTACAAAGAATACGCTATGCTTCTTAGTATTGTTTGCATTGTTCGTATTGTTTGTGTTGTTTGCTTGCTGTGGATTAGCTGGAGCTTGTCTTACTTCTACGGATATGTTTCCAGAAGCCACTGCCACCGGCGAAACCCTTATATCACCTCCCATTACTATAGTCCCAGTTCTACTATCTATGACGATTTTAGCGGGATTTTGCACATGCACTTCCAAATCACCTACCATAGAAAGAAAATCAACGGCATTGTACTGAGGCAATCTAATTCTAACTGTATCGCTATCTATAGCCACAGCAGTCCCATATCCAAATCTGTTGTTTATAGCATCTTGTATGGCGTTTGCTGTATTAAAGCTTGGATAGTTTAGATATAAATCTATATATTTGCTTGGCATAGTAAAAGGTAAGCTCCTTTCTAATGTTGCACCGCTTGCTATGTATCCGCTGTTTAGATTTTGATTTGTGGCGTTACCACCGCCTCCTGCTGTTACTATTTGCCCTTGAGCTAAGGCATAGACTCTACCATCTGGTCCCTTTAGTGGAGTCATAAGAAGTACACCACCTTGTAAACTTTTGGCATCACCTATGGAAGATACGGTGACGTTTAAAGGTGTACCAGCTTTTGCGTACGGAGGGACTTTTGCAGTGATCATCACTGCTGCGACGTTTTTTGTGGTCATCTGGTTTATCTGGGCTGGTGTGAAGTTTATCCCCATTCTTGATAAGACATTTACCAATGAGTTTACCGTAAATATAGTGGCTTTGCTATCTCCTGTGCCGTTTAAACCGCTAACTATACCATAGCCTATGAGTACGTTGCTCCTATTGCCTTCAAATGTCACTATGTCTCTTATTCTTACCGCAAAAGATAAATTTACGATCAATATTAAAAGCCAAAAAACTTTTCTCATATCATTTAAATTTAGTCAAAACAAGAATTAAGTCAACAAAGGAGGTGATGTCCTCCCTTGTTTCTTGGTTTTTAAAAATATCTACCTGTGCTTGGATGGAGTATATCTGGATAAGCTTTCTCCATAGTATAATCAAAAATTTGTTCTCTTATGCTTGATAGATCAGATTTGTTTGGTTGAAAAGGAAAGCTTCTTAAGTTGGTAGGTGAGCTGTCGCCAAAAGGCCTATTGCAAGCCACTTCGGTAGTTTTGCCTCTACATCCTGCTGTCATAAAGGGTTTTCCGCTGTAAAATAACTCTTCAAAAAGCTCTTTTTTGATGCCAAAATCTACAACTTGGCCTTTTTCGTTAAATTTCATATCCTCATATCTACCGTATTCGTTATCTATAATATATCTTGCCATTTGTACTCTTCTGTACTGAGGAGCTGGACAGGGTTTTTCATTTTCCATCAAAGAGCCTTCCTCTGGCCAGAAGGAGAATAAGTGTGTTCTAGCACCCAAGTCTCTTACTTTTTGTATACGTTCAATCATATCTTGCTCTGTTTCACCAAGCCCTACCACCAAATGACATCCGGCATAGCCATCTCCCATGATCTCTGAAGACCACTCAAGCACCTTCCAGAAATAGTCAAATTTATGAGGGCTGTTTAGGGTTTTGCCCCTTATTTTTTCAAAAAGTTCTGGAGTAGCACAATCAAGGGCTACCGTTACGGTATCTGCCCCGAGTTTTTTGTAGTCTTCTACATCTTGATACCTTGTGCCTGTGGCATTTATAAGAAGCGATACAAATATTTTATCTCCAAGCTCATGCAATACTTTCTCCAGCACTGTTTTTGTGTCTCTTATTGAGCGAGGGTGTGTTATCTGGGCTATGCAAAGCCTTTCTACGTGTCCCACTTGTTTGGCTCTTTCTAAGATATCGTCCAATTTGACGGTGGGCCATTCTACTCTGATGAAGTTTCTTTTAGAAAACTCCTCTTCTCTAGCTTTTTGAAGGCCGCAGTAAGCACAGTTGGCATGACATCCAGATGGATATGTAAGAAGTGTATTTATACAGCTTAGTTTTGCGTTTCTATAAAACGTTCCAGGTACCAGACCGAGGGTCATGGCGGCGGCCATACTTATTTCAAGATACTCTGGGCTTTCTTTTTGAGTGGTAAGTGTATCCAAAAGAACCTTGTTCATGTAGAAACCTCCAAAAACGAGTTTATATATAATTATAACCCTATAAAGCTTATCTATAAATAAGATTTTCTTATATGCATAAAAAATATTTTTAATCCAAGAAGCTTTCCAAAGTGTCTTCTAAGCATATTTTTGTATTGTATCTGTATTCATCTTTTTCGTGGGGAAAATCTGTTCTAAAATGAGCCCCTCTACTTTCTCTTCTTTTTAAGGCCCCTTGAAGGGTAGCGTAAGCAGATAAAGCCACATCAAATACTACCTTGTTTTTCTTGGTGGGTTTTGCCTCCAAACAAAGTTTTACAATATCTTTTACCTTTTTGATTGCAAATAAAAGTCCTTTTTCTTCTCTTTCGAGTCCAGCATACTGCCACATAAGATTTTTTATATCTTCAAACTGTGTTTGGCAATCGGTATCGTTTTTAAAACTTCTCTGGTTTTTGGCTTTTAAAAGCTTAAAACCTCGTTTTGATAAAGCTATAGAATAAGCGGCTCTATATCCAAAAACTACCCCTTCAAGCAACGAGTTTGAAGCAAGCCTATTGGCTCCGTGTACCCTCGTGCTGGCCACCTCACCGATAGCATAAACCCCATCTACGGTAGTTTCACCGTTTTCATCGGTTCTTATACCCCCTATGTAATAATGAGCTGCTGGCGTGATAGGGATGAGGTCTTTCTGAGGGTCTAACCCATGCTCTATGAGAAAGTTGTATATAGTGGGAAATCTTGTTTTGATATCTACTTTTAAGTTTCTCATATCAAGATAAACTTCGTTTCCCTGAAGCATCTGTCTATATATAGCCCTTGCTACTACATCACGAGGCTCTAATTCGTTTATAAACCTTTCATTGTTTTGATTTACAAGGAGGGCTCCTTCTCCTCGCACCGCTTCTGATATAAGCAAGTTTGTATTTTTGAAAACCGTTGGATGAAACTGGATAAACTCTGTATTCTCTAACAAAAACCCATGCCTTAGAGAAAGCCCTATGACGTCCGCCCTTGTTTTAAGGGGGTTTGATGTGTGAGAATACATAGACGCAGTCCCGCCGGTGGCAAGTACCAGATATTTCATTCTCCAAAAAGTAAGTTCGTTGTCTTGTTCTATTATACATCCTATCAGTGAGTTGTCTTCGGTTATAATCTCTAAAAGCTCTCCTTCTATGATGTTTATATTTAAGTCTTTGGCTTTTTGCAAAAGTGCTTCGTAAATAGCTTTCCCTGTGTAATCTTTTACTTTTAAAACCCTTTTGTAAGAATGTCCTCCTTCTATGGTAGTTTCAAATTCTTTGTTTTCTTTTTTGTCAAACTGCACTCCATACAGTTCTAAATCCACTATTCTGTTGGGACCTTCTTGGGCAAGTATCTCTATGTTTTTGACGTCCCCTAAGTTTCTTCCAGCTCTAAGTGTATCGAGCACATGCCAAGTGGTGGAATCTTCTTTTGATGTCACAGCCGCTATACCACCCTGTGAATAGTAGGTGTTTCCAATGCCTCTTGTGATGAGGATTGGATTTAGGTTTAGGTTTTTAAGGGTAATAGCGCAAAAAAGCCCAGCTATACCACTTCCTATTACTACTACATCCGCTTCTTTGTTTGGTATAAAATCCGTATCAAACTCAATATAATACATACTTTCCTATCACATGCTCTAACAAGTTTGTCAGTTTAACAGGATCGTGTCTTACAAAAGATATATTTTCGCTTATCAAATCTTCTGCATAAACATCTATATTTTCTTTGGATATTTTTGCCACATCTGGCACCACCGGTTCTTGACCTGTGGCTATATATTTTTTCAGAACATCGTTTGGGGGCATCTTTGTATTGACTATAGCTATGTCTATATATTCTATTTGGGTAAAGTTTCTAAACATATTTATATGGTCGTAAGCTGTATAATCATCGGTTTCTCCAGGTTGAGTCATGACGTTGCATATAAATATTTTTTTAGCTGGGGAATGTTTTACACTTTCTCTTATTTCTTTTATAAGAAGGTTTGGTATTATGCTGGTGTATAAGCTTCCTGGTCCAAAAATGATAAAATCTGCGCTTTCTATGGCTGCTATTGCTTCTATCGGCACAAAGGGATTTTCTGGTTCTATCCATATATCAACGATGTGGGCCTTTTGCTGTTTTCCATAGTTTGTTATGTCCTCTTCGTTTTTTACTATGATCCCGTCGCTAAATTTTGCCATGAGATTGACGCTGTCGGTGGTGGATGGTATTATACTTCCTTTCGTATCAAGGATTTTTGAAGTAAGTTTTATGGCTTCTATGAAACTGCCTGTGATCTCCGTTAGAGCTGTTAAAAATAGATTACCAAAAGCATGATTTTCAAGCCCATCTCCTTTTAATCTGTGCTGAAAAAGCTTCTTCATCACATCTTCGTTCTCTGATAAGGCCACTATGCAGTTTCTTATATCCCCTGGAGCTGGTATGTTGTATATCTTCCTTAGTTTTCCAGTGCTTCCACCGCTATCGGCCACAGTGACTATGGCGTAGAGGTTATCTACGGTCTTCCCCACAAGTCTTTTAAGACCCGATAGAAGACTTGATAGCCCAGTGCCTCCTCCTATTGCCACTACGTTCATAGGCTACTCCTTAAAGTTTTGTAAGCTTTTAGTATAAGGATAATACGCTATCCCCTTCTCTGTTATTATAGCACTTATATTTTGAGCAGGTGTTATATCAAAAGAATAATTTATGGCTTCAGACCCAGCAGGAGCTACAAAAGCGTCTTTGCACTTCAAAACCTCATCTTTTTGCCTTTGTTCTATGGGTATATCTTCAAAAGACTTTGCATTAAAATCAATCGTAGAAGTAGGAGCCACCACGTAAAAAGGAACGTTGTATTCTTTACAGGCCAAAGAAAGCATAAATGTGCCTATTTTGTTGGCGGTATCCCCATTTGAGGCTATTCGATCTGCTCCTACAAAAACAGCCTTTACAATACCTTTTGATATGAGAAAAGGGGCTGAAGAATCCACTACTATCTTATGAGGTATATTTGCTTTTAAAAGCTCAAAAGCACTAAGCCTTGAGCCTTGTAAATAGGGTCTTGTTTCATCCGCTATCACATAATCTATTTTTTCTTGTTTGTGGAGCTCTTTTATAACCCCAAGAGCTGTTCCCACACCGGCAGTAGCCAAAGCCCCAGTGTTGCAGTGCGTTAGCACCACAGATTTTTCTTTTATCAAAGATGCCCCGTGCCTTGCCATGCTTAGATTTGCTTGTATATCCTCTTGCTCTATTTTTTGAGCTTCTTCCAAAAGATTTTTTTGATTGAGACAAGCTTTTTTCATCCTTTCTAAAGCCCAAAACAAATTTACCGCAGTGGGTCTTGTATGGTAAAGCGTGTTGTAAACGTTATCTACATCAAGCCCATCTTTTATACCCATATAAAACCCATACGCTGCAACACACCCTATGGCAGGAGCTCCTCTTACGAGCATATCCTCAATAGCGTAAGCCACATCGTTTATATTTTTAGCCTCAAAGTATATCTCTTCATGGGGGAGCCTCCTTTGGTCCAATATGTAAAGTATATCGTCTTTAAAATAAAAACTTTTTAGCTCTTCCATAAGCTTGCTCCTTCTTCATCCACTGAAAGTATTTTGTATGTGCTTTCAACACCTTTTGATTTTAAAAACTCTGTGCAGGTTTTACCGATAATCTCTTCATTTTCCAAACAAAATACACCCACGGTGCTTCCAGACCCACTTATAAAAACAGCTTTTGCTCCATTTTCATATGCCAAAAGCTCTATGTTTTCATAAAATGGTATCAAACTTTTTCTATAAGGCTGGTGAAGTTTATCTTGTACGGCTTCTTTTAAAAGCTCAAAACGTTTGTTTATCAAAGAGCTTACCAATAGGTTTGACCTTTGGATGTTGTATATAGCATCTTTTATATCTATGCTTTTAGGAAGTATCTTTCTTGCTTGTTCTGTTGATATTTTTATATCTGGTATGATAGCTATTATTTTTAGCTCTTTTGGAAAATCTATTGTATTAAAAAATGTCTGTTCTTCATCTTTTAAGCACACGTTAAACCCACCCATCAGTGCTGGAACAAGGTTGTCCGGATGAGGCTCAAACTCGTAAGCTATTTTGAATATATCATCATGCTCAAGCTTTTTATCGTAAATTGCATCAAAGGCTTTTATAGCTCCTATAATGGCGCTGCTGCTGCTTCCAAGCCCCCTTGAAAAAGGTATTTCAGTTTTTATAGTTATTTCTAATGGCAATTTTTCTTTTTTAAAAAGCTCAATACACCGATAAAACACTTTTAGAAAAAGATTTTCTTCATCTTTTATCTCTAAATCTACAAACTTTACACTAAAGTCTTTTGAGCTTTTAATATCAAAGATATTGTAAAGATTCACCGCCAAGCCAAAGGTATCAAACCCAGCTCCTAAATTGCTCATAGAAGCTGGTACTTTAATCTTGATTTCCATTTTACCATATTAACACATAAACGCTTTTTGTTCAATAGGAAAAATAAAATTAGTATATTCTTATATACTTGTATAAATATGTGTAGAAAGTTTATAAAAACTATTAATTGAATAGTTAAAATTTACGTATTAAACTAAACTTATAGTAAGTTAAAACTCTTTGGAGGATATTTAGATATGAGTAAACTTGCCTTTGTTTTATCTACTCAAGTTCATGAAAAGCTTCAATTGGCCGCTATGATGGGCTCTATTCATGCCACGGTGGGCGGTGAGGTGCTTTTCTTTGTTTCCATGAATGCTATCTTGGCTTTTAAGAAAAATACGGAGCTAAAAGATAGAGTGATACCAGAGGGTGAATTTTCTAAGTTGATGCTTACTAAAAACGTTCCAAATTTCATAAACATTATAAAACAAACCAAAATGCTTGGGGATGTGAAAGTATACGCATGCTCAATGGCGATGGATGTTTTAGGATGGCACATAGAAGATTTGGAAGAGGGTTTGTTTGACGATGTTATAGGCCTTACATCTTTTTTTGATATGGCCGAAGACGCAAAAATTATTTTTGTATAAGGAGGTTTAAATGGCTGATAAGGTAATTGATGCCAGAGGAAGCTTTTGTCCGGGGCCCTTGATGGAGCTTATAGCTGCTATAAAGTCAAATCCCGTAGGCACTACTATAGAAGTGCTTTCCACAGACAAAGGGTCTGCGAAAGATGTGCCTGAATGGGTGAAAAAAGTAGGGCATGAGCTTGTGGGTGTAGAAGAAAAAGATGGATATTGGTCCATAGTTGTAAAAAGAGCTAAGTAATCTAAAAAGGAGGTAAAGCATATGGCAAAGCACGTAGTAATAGTAGGCGGTGGTGTAGCTGGCACTATAATAGCCAACCTTTTGGCAAGAGGCTTGAAAGAAGAGCTTTCTAAAGCTGAAGTAGTTATAACCATGATCAGCAAAGAAGATAAGCACGTTTATCAGCCTGGATTTTTGTATGTGCTGTTTGATAAGATGAGACCAGATGAGCTTATAAGAGACCAAAGAAGCTTGTTGGCTCCTTCTATCATCTTCCACCACGATACTGTGGTAGGTATAGATCCAAAAGCTTGTGAAGTACATACGGAAAAAGGCAAAAAGATAAAATATGATTATTTAGTTATAGCTACAGGTTCAAGGCCAATGCCAGAACTAATACCAGGGCTCAAAGAACATGGAAATATGTTTTACACTTTAGAAAGCGCCGTAGAATTAAGGGAAAAACTAAGAAAGTTTGAAAAAGGTAGAATAGCCATAGCTATGGGAGTACCTCATAAGTGCCCTGTCGCACCTTTTGAAGTGACGTTTATGCTTGATGATTATTTTAACAAGAAAGGCATTAGGGATAAAGTAGAAATATATTACACCTATCCCATAGGTAGAATACACACATTAGAGCCAGTAGCCCAGTGGGGTGTACCAGAGTTTGAAAGAAGAGGCATAAAATATGAAACGCTGTTTAACATGGAAAAAGTGGAAGCTCATAATGGGTCAGTAGCTGTTCACAGCGCAGAGGGCTCTACCGCTGAGTGTGATTTATTGATTACAATTCCACCCCACAGAGGAGCGCAAGCTATCATGGATTCTGGTATTTCAAATGATGGTTGGGTACCAACGAATAGACATAGCCTAAAATATGAAGGTTATGAAAACGTTTACGTGGCTGGGGATACCACGAACTTACCTATTTCGAAAGCAGGCTCTACCGCTCACTTTGAATCTGATGTGGTGGCTGACAACCTCATAGCTGAGATAAAAGAGGGCCATCCTGCCAAAGATTATGACGGCAAAGTTATGTGTTTCATAGAAACAGGTTTTGATAAAGGTACTTATATACACTTTAACTATACTACTCCACCAAGTCCTATGCCACCATCCAAAATGATACACTGGTTGAAGTTAGGATATAACCGCATGTACTGGTTAACTGCAAGAGGTGTCTTGTAAGGAGGGATTTTATGGAAGAGGTTTTGGACGTAGCTACAAACGCTTTGACAGACTCAATGGTGGAAAGGCTTGTAAGCAGTGTATCCACCATAGCAGAGTTATCTGATGCAATAGCCTCTTCTAAACTCCTTAATACGATAGACAAGCTATCCAAAAACGCCGAAACCTTAGAATCTTCTTTGGATGCTGTATTTGGGCTTTTGTCGGCTATAAATGCAATGAACAACGCTTTTACCGATTCTATGTTAGAAAGGCTTACAGTTAGCTTGTCAAAAATCGTGGAGCTTACCGATTATATATCAAACTCTCAGCTTATGGAGGTTATAGAAAAAATAGCCAAAAACGCAGATGCCCTAAATAAATCTATAGACGCCATAATAAGCTTTTCCAACGCTTTGGCGGTGATTGATAACGCTTTTACAGATTCTATGTTAGAAAGGCTTGTTTCTTTTATGGCAGAACTGGGCGAACTCACAGACGAGGTTAGAAGTGCCGAGCTAAAAACCATGATTCCTATGCTTACTACTTTGGCCAAAGATGGTGGTATGGAAGCTCTTGTAGATACTGCAAAAGCACTCGTTGCCGTAAGAAATGCCCTCTCTGATTCTATGCTTGAAAGGGTGGCCTCCGTTGTGGTGGATACTATAGATTACTTTGCTTCTTTAAGAGCTCAAAATATAGGTACTTACTTACTGGAGTCTATAAATACCACCACTAAGGAGTTTTCCGAAAAAGAACAAAAACCAAGTTTACTTGGTGTATTGAAAGAAGTGAGGGATCCTCAAACTTTACAAAGTATTATGTTTGTATTGGCTTTACTCAAGAACATGCCTTCAGGACTTGCAAAAGCTACCGGATGTCAAAAGTGCTGATATACGATAAGTGGCCGTCCAAGTTTGGACGGCCACACATATTTTTAAGAATTTATAGCTTCGTAGACTTTACCCACCAAAGCTTCTGATGGTTTTAGAGTTTTAGCGCCTTCTTGCCATTTGGCTGGACAGGCTTCGTCTGGATGACTCATGAGATATATGTTTGCTTTTACTTTTCTTAAAAGTTCATCGGCGTTTCTACCTACGTTGTAGAAATTTACTTCTGAAGCTACAAGTTTGCCTTCTGGGTTTATTATAAATGTACCTCTTAAAGCAAGCCCTGTGTTTTTGTCGTATACTGCAAAAAGCCTTGAAACACTACCAGTGGGATCTGCTCCCATTTGGAATTTTATACCTTCCAAAAGCTTTTCATCTCTAGCCCATGCAAGGTGCACATACTTTGTGTCGGTGCTAACAGATATTAGCTCAACGCCGTTTTTTTCAAGCTCATCTTGGATATTTTTTAGATCTGCAAGCTCTGTAGGGCATACAAACGTGTAATCTGCTGGATAAAAGAAAAGCACAGTCCATTTTTTGTTTGCCTTAGCTTCCGACAGGCTAAATTTTCCAAAGGATCCAGTCTTTGGATTGTAGGTGTCCATCTCAAAATCTGGTACCATCATACCAACGTGGATATGTTCTGACATATTTCTTACCTCCTAAATAAGATTGATACTTAAATAATAATAATTCTAAATTAGTTTTCAATGATTTTAATCAAACTCATCTTTTTTTTCTGTTTTCTCTTTTTTTAGGCTTTTAATAAAAACAAAACCTATGATACCAAAAAAAAGCAAAAAAGCCCAAACTACATTTATCAAAAATAATTTGGAATTCCCAGATAGATCTTGAATCATTTAGGTTATACCTTGCATTTTTAAAGCCATATCCTGAGGCTTTGAAGCTTGTAAAAGGGCGATGTCTTTTGATATAAGACCTTTGTTGTAAAGCTCTAACAAATGAGTATCAAAATCTTGGGTGCCATAAGCGGCTTTGTTTCTTCTAAGAAGCTCTGGGATCTCATCTATCCTTGTAGGATCTAACAATATATCTTTTATAGCACCTATGTTTAAAAGAATTTCTATAGCTGGTATCATACCTGGTTTATCAGCTCTTGGTAAAAGCCTTTGGCTAAATATCCCCACCAATGAGCTTGCTAACATGAGTTTTATTTGCTCTCGCATCTCCAGTGGAAACATGCCTATAAATCTATTTATGGTTTCTTTTGAGTCTATTGTATGAAGTGTAGAAAAAACAAGGTGTCCGGTTTCTGCAGCTTGAAGGGCTATGAGGGCGGTTTCTGTGTCCCTTATCTCACCTACAAGTATTACATCCGGGTCCTCTCTTAAAGCAGCTCTTAAACCAGTGGAAAAAGACATGGTATCAAGCCCAACTTCTCTTTGGACTACGTAAGATTTTTTATCTTTATAAACGTATTCTATAGGGTCTTCTATGGTTATGATTGTTCTATCGTAAACCTCGTTTATTGTATCTATTAGAGATGCAAGTGTTGTGGATTTGCCACTGCCAGTGGGACCTGTTACCAGTATAAGCCCTTTTGTGTATTTTAACACCGTTTGGGGCATAGCATTTGGTAAGCTAAGTTCTTCTGGCTTAGGGATGGTGTTTGATAGTACCCTAAGGGCTATAGCGCTATAGCCTTTTTGCTTGTATATGTTTACCCTATATCTCGAAAACTCAACTTCGTAGGATAGATCTATCTCGCCTTTTTCGTTAAATTCATTTAACTTGGCTGGATACTTTTTTGTAAGCTCCTGCACAATATTTTGCATATCCTGTTCTGTGATTGCTTGTAAAGACTCTTCTTGGTATAGTTTTTTATGCGCTCTAAAAAATGGTTTTGCACCTACTTTTAAGTGAATATCAGATACAGATTCATCTTTGGCTTTTGCCAATATTTCTAAAAGCATAATAAATATTATATCACAACGTTAATTGTTGCCAAAAAGCTTGCTCACAAGATCTTGGGCTCTTTTTGATGAAAATTTGTAATACGTGTCTATGGTGGTTTTGATATCGGAATGCCCTACAAACTCTTTTACAATCTCTGCTGAGAATCCGTAGTTTACAAGGTTTGTAATGTAAGTATGTCTAAAGCTATGTATACTAAAATCTATCTCTAATCTTTTTGATAGTCTATCTGTGTAAACTTGTAAAACCCCTCTTTTTACACCGAAGTTATCTTCAAATCTTTTAGTCCATTCATATATTTGAAGTCCTATTTCTATAGTTTGTTCTTTGTCGGAACTTATGATAGGTGTCATTCTTGATTTGCTTCTTTTGGTCATGTTAGCATCTAACCTTATCCATAGTATGTTTGACTTATCTAAGAAGAAATTGTCTGGTTTTAGTCTTTCAAATTCCATAAGCCTTATACCGCTATTTAAAAATAAGTTGTAGATCTTGTAGTATTTTGTATTTTTTACACATTTTAAGATTTTTGCAATTTCTTCTTCTGTGAGTGCTCTTGGAGGGGATTTTTGTTTTTTCATGTTAAGGTCTTCTCTTGCTTCTTCTATAGCTTTTATGAGATTGTTGTAATTTTCTTCTTTTAACAGTCCTCTTCTGTAAGAGAATTTAAAATAATGCTTCAAAGCGCTTAAGATAGCCAAAAGTGTCTGAGGGGATAGCGATGCGTTGTCCACAAAACTATACACATCACCAGAGTGTATATTTGATAGTTCGTGCTCTGTTTCCAGGCTTTTAGAAGTAATATGTGAAAATGTTTTTATATGGTTTATATACGAATTTTTTGTAAAAGCACTTCTAGTTCTGTCTAAGTGTTTGCTCCAAGCGTCTATGGTACTCATATGTATTTGCTTATAAAATCGTCTGTGATGGCTATATTTTTCCTAACAGAAGCCACAGATTTTTCCCAGAGTCCTTTCTCGTAATCCGTCATAGGTACTTTTACAATCTTTTCTACACCATCTTCACCCAATTTCACTGGCACTCCTACGCACAACCCTTTAGCTCCGTAATATTGGGATGCCTCTTCATCTAAAAGCACAGAACAAGTCAAAACCCTTTTGGCGTTTAGGGCTACAGACTCTATCATCTCCACCACAGAAGCTGCCGGGGCATGATAAGCGGATGTACCCATGTAATCTACTATCTCACCGCCTCCAAACCTCGTTCTTTCCACAAGCTCTTTTAATTTTTTTTCTTCGATGAGCGTTGATATGGGTATACCGCCCACGTTTGAAACGTTAACGAGTGGTACCATTTCATCTCCGTGCCCACCTATTACGTAAGCGTGCACGTCCTTTGGAGATACGTTTAGTTCTAAAGATATAAACGTCCTAAACCGTGAAGAATCAAGCACCCCCGCCATACCTATTACTCTTTTTTTGTCAAATCCTAAAAGCCTATATACCGCATAAGTCATAATATCCACAGGATTGGTAACCACTATCACTACGGCCTTTGGGGCGTATTGTTTTATCTTCTTGGATATGCTGTTCATTATAGATATGTTTATGCTAAGAAGATCATCTCTTGACATACCTGGTTTTCTGGGAAACCCTGCCGTTATCACCACTATATCGGACCCTTCCATTGCTTCATAGCCGTTTCCTTCTTGGTCTACTACAAACCCTTTTATATCGGCATCTACTCCAAGAGCGCAAGCCATTTGAAGCATGTCAAGGGCTTTACCTTTTACATGGGCGTAAAGCTTCTCTCCGTCTTTTTTAGGCAGGTCAAAAAGCCTTATATTAACAGCCCCTTTTAGCACCAACAAAGAGGCTATATGCTCTCCTACATTCCCAGAACCTATGATGGAAACGGTTTTTTTGTGCCCCATATTTATCTCCTGTTTCTGGATTTTATAGATCTTAGAAGCCCACCACCAAGGAGTATATCTTTTTGTTTTGGCGTTAGGTTGTAAGTGACTTCTATCTCTTCACCGGTAGTTAGGTTTTTTACCTTTACGGGTTTGTTCTGTTCTATAGATTTCCTTACATCTGATATTTCTATCTCATCGTTTAAAGAAAATTTATCGTAATCGGCTTTGTTTGTAAATTCCAAAGGTGCTATACCAAAATTAACAAGGTTAGCGTGGTGTATCCTTGCGAAAGACTTGGCTATAACAGCTCTAACCCCCAAAAATCTAGGCGCTAAAGCGGCGTGCTCTCTGGATGATCCTTGCCCGTAGTTCTCCCCACCTATTATAACACTGTCGTACCCTTGTTCTTTGTTTTGTTTTGTGCGTTTAACAAATTCAGGATCCACAAGATGATAAACATACTCAGATATGGCGTATATGTTTGAACGAAGCGGCAATATTTGAGCACCAGCTGGCATGATGTGGTCTGTGGTTATGTTGTCTGTAACCTTTATGGCTACTTTAGCTTTTACGCTGTCTCCAAATGGATCAAAATCTGGAAGAGGTTTTATGTTTGGACCTCTATATATTTCTACTTTTTTTGCCTCTTCTTCTGGTAGGGGTGGTATTATAGCTTCATCTCCGTAAGGAAATATCTCTGGTAAATCTACTTTTTTATATGGGATGTTTCTTTCTTTTGCCAACTTTCTTGGATCTTTTATAACACCAGCTATAGCTGAGGCGGTGCATACTTCCGGAGAAGCCAAATACACTTTTGCATCCTTTGTGCCAGAACGCCCTTCAAAGTTTCTATTGAAGCTCCTAACAGATACTCCGTTAGAAGGTGGTGCATATCCCATACCAATACAAGGACCGCATCCACTTTCTAATATCCTGGCTCCAGCTTTTAAAAAGTCCATCAATATACCTGTTTGAGCTGCATACTCTAAAGCCTGTTTTGAACCCGGTGATACTCCAAATATGGTATCGTCGTTTACCTTTTGTTCTTTTAAAAGCATAGAAGCTCTTGTGAGGTCTGCAAAAGATGAGTTTGTACAAGAACCTATTGCCACCTGATCCACCGGAGTACCTTCTACTTCGCTAACTTTTTTTACGTTGTCTGGAGAATGAGGGCATGCTATAAGAGGCTCTAATTCAGAAAGATTTATAGTTATCACCTCATCGTACTCTGCATCTTTTTCCGGTAATATTTCAACAAAATCGGATTCTCTTCCTTGGGCTTTTAAGAATAATTTTGTTTGTTCATCCGAAGGAAATATGGATGTAGTAGCTCCAAGTTCGGCTCCCATGTTGGTGATGGTTGCTCTTTCTGGGACCGTTAAGCTTTTTACGCCCTCACCAAAATATTCAAAGATTTTACCAACACCGCCTTTTACCGTTAACCTTCTTAAAAGCTCCAAAATGATATCTTTTGCACTTACCCAATCTTGGAGCTGACCAACAAGTTCTACACCAACAATTTTTGGCATCTTAAGCGTAAAAGGTTCACCGGCTATAGCAGCTGCCACATCAAGACCACCGGCACCTATGGCTATCATTCCCACTCCGCCGCTTGTTGGCGTATGAGAGTCAGAGCCTATCATTGTTTTACCAGGTTTTGCAAACCTTTCCACATGCACTTGGTGGCATATACCGTTGCCTGGTTTTGATAGATAAAGGCCGTATCTTTTGGCTACGCTTATGAGGTACTTATGGTCATCTGGGTTTTTAAAATCCGTTTGAAGCATGTTGTGGTCTATATAGCTTACAGAAAGCTCAGTTTTTGCCCTATCTACACCCATTGCTTCAAACTGCAGATAGGCCATCGTACCTGTAGCATCTTGGGTGAGGGTTTGGTCTATTTTTATAGCTATCTCTTCACCGGGTATAAGTTTTCCGCTTACCAAATGGTTTTCTAAGATTTTATAAGCTACTGTACCTTTTGCCATCGTTGCACTGGGCCTCCTCAATCCATATCTTCTTTTGTTAGCATGTTTGACTTGTCGCTTGAGACATTGGTATCGACATCAAAAAACCTTGAACTTAATTTTTCTATAACCTTAGGTAAGCTTGTGTACTCCATTTCTTCGCCCGGTAATCTATGAGGTTCAAATATACCTTGTCTTCTTAGTATATTTGCAATATCAGAAGCCACTTTTCTAGCATAATCATAGGCTTTATCTCTAAACATATCCCTTGGGCCTACCAACATACCGTTGGCTATTTGAAAACCAGCAGCTATTACCCTTGGTGGACCGTCAAATCTTGATGGTGTTGCATCTTCAAAGCCCACTGGCATAATTGGACCATTGTGAGATCCCCTCATCCAACCCTCTACTATCCAAGGTCTAGCGAAAGGTTCTAAGGCTTCACCCACTGCTGGAAAACCGCTTTGGGTACGTACAATCATTACTGGATCGTCTTTTCCTACGTATTGACCGGCTATCAGCGATAATTTTTGAATAGAGGCAACAGAAGCTATCTCGCCATCTAAGTTTCTGTGTACTTCTTTTACCACATACTTAGATGCTGAACTAATAAGAGCCAAAAGATCGTAAAGTTCCGCTGGTGTACTCAACTTCACAGCTTTTCCAGTGTATACGTCTAACACAGTGAACGTAAAACCTTCGTGCATTTTTGGATCTATTACAAGACCAGCGGTATTCATGGGACTAGCAAACATCTCATAAAGAGCCAAGTTCCAAGCACTGGGAGATGTTTTATCTGCAAAATAAACGATTACCGGCTCTGACGGTCTTTCTTCAAACTCCATCTCAGCTACGCCAGGACCAAGTCCTTTTATGTTTCCACTGAAAGCATCTGTTAAAAGATCTTGACCTGCTCCGTAAAGTTTAAGCTTTTTAGCTACTTCTGTGCCGGCGCTGAAAGCATCCCATGCCAACTTGTGTATCTTTTCGCTATCAACACCATGTTGATGTGTCATCACAAGGGCTATATCATCACCGCAGGTAAGCACCTTTAGATCTATAATCAAATCTCCTACAAATTTTCTAGCGTATTCTTCTGTGGTTTTTACCACATCCGGATGGGTACAAGAATGCCCCACATATCCTCCAATATCTGCTTTGATAACGCTCAACGTTATTTTCATGGGTCTTCCTCCTTTAAAGCTTGATACAATTATTTTAATATATATTTTTTCTTTTGGCTTTTAAATTTTCATTATAATATTTTTATGAAAAGCCTAAAACATTTACAAAAAACATATAGATCTTTGTTAGAGCCTCACAAACTTCACGATAAGCTTGGTAGTTTGTTTGAGCTATTTGAAGATGCAATTATCGTATCTCTTACGTTGTTGTTGTTTTATCTAAGCATCCTCGCTATTGTAGATATTGCTAAGGATATGATATACGATAAATATTCGTTTTCTAAAATACTTCCAAAATTTACCTACCTTTTCATACTGGCAGAGCTTTTTAGGCTTATGATAGTTTATTTAAAAGAAAGACGTCTTGACACGGCGCTTATTATAAAAACAACCATAATAGCAGTATTGAGAGAACTTCTAATAAGAGCTCCTCATATGCATATAGATGATTATATTGGTATTAGTATTCTTCTTAGTGTTTTAGGGCTTATGTATTACTTGCCTAGATATTTCTTTTTTAAAGATATGAGAAAAGGATATTATAAACGTTTTAAAGTATATAAAAAGGATAAAAAATATATAATTAAATCAAAACCAATGGAAGAAGGATAGCAGGTTAGAACCCACCATTCAAAAACTCGGCTTTATAAACCCTGTCGTTTTTATCTACCCAAAAGTTAGCAAGAAACCTTCTTTCTTCAACTTCCGGCGGAAAGCAATCCGTAGTTCCAAAATAGTAAGAATAACCCATGCAAGTGGATGGATATACGTATCTTTTTACAAATATATAACTAAATATACGAGAACCGTTTTTTAATTTGACAACGCTTGAGGGTGGACCAAGTTCTTCGATAAGCTTACTCAAGTTAGATCCCACCAAAGAACTTACTTTGTATGAAAGATAATGAGCATAGTCGTTTGTATTGTTTGCGCAAGAAGATAAAAATACTGAAAAGCCTATCAATAAAGCCCAGGCGGCTCTATAAATTCCTCTTCTAATTCTTTTGAGCTCCTTGGTATTTTCACCGAGTTTAGCCATGTATAAGTTAATATAAGCCAAAGTATAGCAATTGCAATATCTACTATAGCCATAGTTTTTGGGCTTGTAAGAAAAATACCACCAAAAACACCTCCTAAAAAAGCACCAACAAACTGATTCATATTGTAAAAGCCCATAGAAAGCCCTCTTAGATCTTTATGGGTTAATTTCGTTAAAAGAGAAGGCATAATAGGTTCTAACAAGAAAAATCCAATAAAGAAAAACATTATCAACAAGGCACCTGCTAACACTCCTCTAAATATGAAAAACAATGTAAAACCAACAATCAACGAAAAAATTGCCGTTAGAAAAACCTCCTTCATCTTAGCTTTTCTTTCTGCAACTATAGTAGCTGGTACCATTATGACTAAAGCTACAAATACAGTAGGAAGATAAACTATCCAGTGGTGGGATTTTGGAAAATGATGTTGAATAAAATAAATTGGAACCACTGTAAATACGGAAACCAAGAAGTAGTGAGCTACAGTCACTGATGTATTTAACATTATTTGATTTTTATCCTTCATAAGAGTTAAGATATTTTTCAAAGACGGATGTATCTCTCTGTCTTTGGCGTGTACTTTTGGTTCTTTTATGAAAACCAAAATATAAACCATTGCTATAAAAGATAAAATACCTGTTATATAAAACATAGCAGGTACGCCGATGTAGTGAGCCATAATAGGTGCTACTACTATAGAAAAAGCAAAAACCATACCTATGGCTGCGCCTATATGAGCAAAAGCTTGTGTTCTTACTTCTTCTCGGGTAAGGTCTGCCGCCAAAGAAGACAAAGCCGAAGAAACAGCTCCAAACCCTTGGACAAATCTAGCCAATACTAATTCTATGGCCGTATGAGCAAAACCCGCCCAAAAACTACCAAGTACATAGGTTAGCATGCCTATTGTTATTATAGGTTTTCTGCCGTATTTATCAGATAGATAACCAAAAGGTATTTGTAAAAACGCTTGGGCAAAACCATAAGTACCAAACGCCAATCCTACAA
>Ga0078972_1005555_pt1 | contig 31753 bp, 28 predicted proteins | sample YelNatPaOPGAMG01_FD_67568 | JGI IMG/M metagenome (GOLD analysis project Ga0078972, IMG submission 67568) | Hot spring thermophilic microbial communities from Obsidian Pool, Yellowstone National Park, USA - OP-RAMG-01 (SPADES assembly) (version 2) | ecosystem: Environmental > Aquatic > Thermal...
CGGCACCGCCGCCCCCGCGGGGCGGCGGTGCCGGCCAACCCGCCAAAACCCCCCGATTCTGGAATGCACCCCCATCCCCCACCATTGCGGCATCGGCGCGAACAGGATATAATGGGGTTGCGTTTCTCGCTCGTCTGTTCACCCCACCAAGGAGGAAGCATGGACGTCAAGGCCCGCCAGCTCAAGCGCGTCGATCTCGTAGAGGTCTCCGGCCGTGTGGATAGCGCCACCGCGCCGCAGCTCGAGGCAGCCCTGCAGGCAATCATGGCGCAGGATCGCTTCCGCATCGTCGTCGACTTGCAGGGGCTCGAGTACCTCAGCAGCGCCGGCCTGCGCGTGCTGGTGGCCGCCCTCAAGCAGGCCCGGCGCTGGAACCGGGGGGATATCCGCCTGGCCAATGTGCCCCCGCGCATCCAAAGCGTCCTCCAGTTGGCGGGCCTCGACGCCATCTTTCGCATCTATGACAGCGCCGTCGATGCGGTGGGCAGCTTCTAGGGGCGCCAGGCGGTGTTTGGCCGCCCACGCAGCCCGGTGTCCTTCGCTTTGCGTACGGCGGCCTTTGTCCCCCGCCTGCCGCCAGGGCACCCGCTCGACTGTCGGCGACGGCTCCATGTGCGTGTCTTGATGGCAGGCAACGGGGCTATCCGCGACGCGCTGGTCGGCAGACCCTGCTCAGCGCCAAGTTGAGGGGCCGGCGATGCCCGAGCGCTACGAGATTACCGTTCCCAGCGACCTGGCGAACCTGGCGTGCATCGCCGAGTTCGTAACCCACGCTGCCTTGCGGCTGGGCCTGAGCGAGCAACAGGCCTTCGAGGTGCAGATGGCCACCGATGAGGCCTGCGCCAACGTCATGGAGCATGCCTACGGCCCCGGCGTGGCCGGCAGCCTCAGCATCGCCTGCGAGCTGGAGGGCGACGACCTGGTCGTCACCATCCGCGATCGCGGCCGCCCCTTCGACGCCAAACGGGTTCCGCCGCCCGACCTGACCCGCCCCCTCGCCGACCGGCGGGTGGGTGGCCTGGGCCTGCACTTTATGCACAAGCTCATGGACCGCGTGGTCTTTCACCACGACGCCGAGACGGGCAACGAACTCAGGATGTACAAGAGGAGGTCGCCTTGAGCAGGTCCTCCGGCCGCAAAGGGTATACCCAGGCGACGGCCGGCAGCCCGGCCGGCCTCTCGGCGGTCGCCGCCTTCAGCCACGCTCTCCTGGCTTCCGAGCTCGACGTGCCCGGCCTGTGCCGCTTGCTCCACGACCACGCCGTCCGCCTGGTCGACGCCAGTAGTTCCTGGGTGGGCCTTTGCGACGCTGAGCGCCGCCAGGCCACGCCCATCCTCACCACCGGCGGCGCCGAGATCCCCGATGGCCTCCTGGCCTGGCTCAGCCAGGCGCGCTCGCCTCTGCTCGTGCGCGATGCCGAGCGCGAAGAGCTGCCTTTTCCGCCGGCGGCCCAGGGTGCCCGGTTCCGCTCGGCCCTGTTCGTCCCCCTGCAGGCCGCCGGCTCGCTGATCGGGCTCTTTGCCGTCGAGAGTCTGGCGCCCTGCGCCTACAGCGGCGAGGACCTGCACACCCTGGTCGCCCTGGCCAACCTGACGGCGATGGCCATCCAACACGCCCGCTCGCTCGAGGCCGAGCAGCGCCGGGCGCGCCAGCTCGCCACCGTCGGCGAGGTGTCGCGGCGGGTCGCCGCCATCGTGGGCATGGACCGCCTCTTCAGCGGCGTCGTGAGCCTGATCCGCGATACCTTCGGCTACTACGACGTGCAGCTCTTCACCATCGACCCGGCCAGCGGCGAGGTGGTGTTCCGCGCCAGCACCAACCCTGTGCTGCAGCAGCGGGGGGTGGCTGTGGCTCGCGGCCAGGGGCTGATCGGTTGGGTGGCCGAGAGTGGCCAGCAGGCGGTGGTCGACGATGTGACCACAGACCCGCGTTACCGCCTGTTGGAAGGGCTCGAGAAGACGCGCTCCGAGGCCGTGGTGCCGCTCAAGATCGAAGAGCGCCTGGTCGGCATCCTGGATGTGCAGAGCGACCGGCCCGCCGCCTTTGGCGAAGAGGACCTCTTCGTGCTCCGCACCCTGGCCGATCAGGTGGCCATCGCCATCGAAGACAACCGGCTCTACCGCGCCGAGAAGGCCCGCCGCCAGTTGGCCGACACATTGCGCGAGATCGCGAGCGCGCTGAGCTCGACCCTCGAGCTGCGGCCCGTGCTCGATCTGGTGCTCAGCCAGTTGCAGCGCGTGATCCACTGCGATGCGGCCGCCATCCTCGAGTGGGACGACGGGCACTTTTGCATCGTCGCCGGCCGCGGCGAAAGCTACGCTGCGCCCGACCGCTGCCTGACCGCCGCCGAGGACCTGGAGCTCCGCCAGTTGGTCGCCCGGCCGGCGCCGCGCGTCTTCCAGGGCCCCACAGCGGGCAGCCCGGCCTGCCTGGCAGTGCCGCTGCTCGTCAAACAGCGCCTGATCGGCGCCCTCATCCTCGAGCGCAACGGCGAGCCGCGGGGATACTCCGATGAAGAGACGGCGGTCGTCTCGACCTTTGCCAACCAGGCGGCCGTCGCCATCGAGAACGCCCACCTGTACGAGGCCGAGCAGCGGCGTGCCCGCGAGCTCGCCACCATCGCCGAGGTGAGCCAGCGCGTGGCCAGCATCCTCGACCTCGACGAGCTGTTCGTGCAGGTCGTCGAACTGGTGCGCAAAGAGTTCGGCTACTACCACGTGTCGCTCTTCACCGTCGAGCCCGGCCACGGCGTGCCCACCTTCCGCGCCAGCACCAGCCCGTTCATCCAGAAGCGGGGCCTGCCCATCCAGCCAGGCAAAGGGATCATCAGCTGGGTGGCCAGCCACGGCGAGGCGCTGCTGGCCAACGACGTGACCGCCGAGCCGCGCTACCAGCCCGACGAAGCCCTGCCCGACACCCGGGCCGAGCTGGCTGTGCCCCTGCGCGTCGAGGGGCGCACCGTCGGCGTCCTCGACATCCAGAGCGACCGCCCCGGCGCCTTTACGCCCGAGGACCTCTTTATCACCCAGACCCTCGCCGACCAGGTGGCCGTAGCAGTCGAGAACGCACGCCTCTACGCGGCCCAGCAAGAACAGGCCTGGATCTCCACTGCCCTGCTGCAGGTATCCGAGCTGGCCGGGCGCACCCGTGACCTCGATGAAATCCTGGCCACCCTCGTGCGCCTGGCGCCCATGCTGGGCGGCGTCGACCGCTGTTCGGTCTTCCTGTGGGACCGCGAGCGAGCCTGCTACGTGGCTGCCCAGGCCTACGGCCTGCCTGAGGAGCTCCGCCAGCGCTTCGCTGGCCTCAGCCTGGCGCCCGGCGAGTTCCCGCTGCTCGACCAAGTGCGCGCGACCGGTGCGCCTGCCCTGGCCCAAGACGCCGCCGCCTCAGACCTCTTGCCCCCCCACTTCGCGCAGGCCTTTGGGGTCGCCTCGGCCCTGGCGCTGCCCCTGCGGGCGCAGGATGAGGTGTTGGGCGTGATGCTCGTCGACCACGTGGGGCAACCCCACGAGTTCAGCCCGGCGCGCATCGCCCTTCTGGAGGGGATTGCCAACCAGGCTGCCCTGGCCATCGAGAACATCCGTCTGTACCGCGAGTCGCTGGAGAACGCGCGCACCGCCCAGGAGCTGCAGGTGGCCCGCCAGATCCAGGCCTCTCTGCTGCCCGAGGCCTGCCCGCAGCCGGCCGGCTGGTCCATCGCCGCCACCTCGCGCCCGGCGCGCCAGGTCGGCGGCGACTTTTACGACTTTGTCACCCTGAGCAAGCATCGCCTGGGCCTGGTGATCGCCGATGTTTCCGACAAGGGTGTGCCCGCTGCCCTCTTCATGGCCCTGTCGCGCAGCGTCATGCGCGCCGTAGCTGCCGAGGGTCGCTCACCGGCCGCCACCCTGAGCCGCGTCAACGACCTGCTCCTGGCCGACTCGCGCTCGGGCATGTTCGTCACCATGTTCTACGGCATCCTCGATACACGGGATGGTCGGCTGGTGTATGGCCTGGGGGGCCACAACCCGCCCTACTGGAGCCACCACACCACCGGCGAACTGAGACGGCTGGCCTTGCGCGGCATCGCCCTCGGCGTGGTAGAGCATCCCTCCTTCGAAGAGGGCCAGGTCCTCCTCGAACCCGGCGACTCGCTGGTGCTCTACACCGATGGGGTGACCGAGACGCTCAACGAAGACGAGCACGAGTTCGGCGAGGAGCGCCTGCAGCAGGCCATCCGCGCCGCCGGGCCGTGCCCCGCCCACGCCCTGGCCGAGGCGATCAATCGCTCCGTGCAGGCCTTTGCAGGCAGCGCGCCGCAGCATGATGACTATACTCTGGTCGTGGTGGCGCGCGACGCAATTTGACAGGTGCTCGCACATTGGGTACGATATGCCGGGTGTTCGTGCCTGGCAGCGTCGCACAACCCGCGGCCACGACGATTCGGCGATCGGCGTCGAGCGGTGCCGGGTTCGCCTCCGCAAACCGGCCACATCCACGAGGCGATGGAGGTATGCGTCGCGTGCAGAGCATCTCTCTCGACGCTCGGCCCGATGCCCCCGAAGCTATGCCGCCCAGCCGCGCGGAGCGGCCACGGTGGCGCAGCGTTCGCTTCCTCGCCCTCAGCGTCCAGGCGCGCCTGGTGATGCTGCTCCTGGTGGCCCTGGTGCCCATCCTGCTCATCCAGGCAGGCACGTACATCTCGAGCTTTGAGGCCGAGCACGCCGCCGAACTGCAACGCGACCTGGAATCCGCACGCGCCGTCGCGGCGGCTTTTGATGCGCTCACCGGCGACCTCCTGCATGCACAGCACGCCATCGGCACGGCCCTCTCCGCATCCTCCCCGCCGTTGCCGGCAGACGATTGGCTCGCCCGGGTGGCCGCCCAGTACCCGGCCGTCTCTCAGCTCTGCTGGCTCAGCCCCGGCGGCCGGCCACTGGCCTGCAGCGCAGCGCCCGAAGCCGCCCTCGAACCGGTGTTGGCCGAGTGCGCCAACTCGCTTGCCTCCGGCCGCAAGCAAGAGCTCACGCGCTTCTTCCCCGCTAGCGAGGGCCATGGGCCCGTCATCGCCGTGGCCCGGGGCCTCTACGACGACGACACCCTGCGTGGCCTGGTCGTCGCCCTGGTAGACCCCCGGCGGTTGGATATCGTCTTGCCTGTGGGGCGCACCGAAGGAGCGACCATCGCCCTCATCGATGAACACGGCGCCGCGGTCTACCGCTATCCCCAGGCCGTCGGCACATCTCCTTTCACAGTGGACCCGGCCCAGTCCGCTCTGGTAGCCCGCGCCCTCGCCGGCCGCGAAGCCACCGGCACCTACCACGCTGCCGGCAGCGGCCAGGAGAGGGTGAGCGCTGTGGCTCCGGTGGTGACTACCGGCTGGGCCGCCGAATCGAGTCGGCCCGCCGCCTCTGCCATCGCCCTCCTCTTGAGGCGGCTGGCCCGCAGCCAGTGGCCGTTGCTGGTGGCCATCACGGCGGCCGTCGTGGTCGCCTTTGCCACCGGCAATCTCCTCGTCGACCCCCTCATCCGCCTGCGCGAGAGTGCCCTGGCCTTCGGGCGGGGCGAGCGGAGCCGCCGTGCTCCCGTCTCGGGGCCGGCCGAGATGCAGGACCTGGCCATCACCTTCAACCGCATGGCCGACGAGATCAGCGCCCGCGAGGAGCAGAGCGCCCGCCTGCTGGACGAAGTGCAGCGCCGCGCTGCCGAGCTCGACGCCACCATCGCATCGATCCCCGACGCAGTCCTCGTCTTTGACCCCAGCGGGGCCATTGTGCGGGCCAACGAGGCCGCCCAGGCCATTTTCCGCTACAGCCCCGAAGAGAAGCAGCAGCCGGTGGCCCACCGTGTCGCCTCGCAGACCTTCCTGCACCCCGACGGCCGCCCCTTCGGCCCCGAAGAGCTGGCCTCATCGCGCGCGCTGCAGGGCGAGACGGTGCAAGGCCTGATCGAGATCCTTCGCACCGGCGAGCGCGACGTCTGGCTGGTGGCGAGCGCGGCTCCCATCTACACCTCTGGCGAGCTCTTGGGCGCCGTCGCCATCTTTACCGACATCACCGCCCAGCACAAACTGCAGGAACAGCGCGAAGACATCCTGCGCATGGTCAGCCACGACCTGCGCGGCCCACTGACCGTGGTGCACGGCCAGGCCGAACTGCTCCTGCGGCGGCTACAGCGCGCCGGCTGTCAAGATCAGGACCTCCGGAGCATCCGGGCCATCGCGGCCAGCGCCCGCCGCATGAACACCATGATCCAGGACCTGGTGGATGCCGCCCGCCTGGAAAGCCGCCAGCTTCGCGTCGAGCCCAGGCCGATGGACCTGTACCCGTACGTGCTGAACGTCAAGGAGCTGCTCACCGCTGCCGTTGCCGATGCGGGGCGCATCCGGGTCGAGCGGGCCGACGGCTTGCCGCCGGTCATGGCCGATCCCGAGCGTCTGGAGCGCGTGCTCACCAACCTGCTCACCAATGCCCTCAAGTATTCGCCTCCCGGCTCGCCGGTGACCGTTCGCCTCACGCAGTGCGGAGACACGGTCCTCACCTCGGTCATCGACCGTGGGCAGGGCATGGCGCCCGAGGAGGTGGCCAGCCTCTTCCAGCGCTACTACCGCACGCGGGCGGCGCGCAGCCAGCACGAGGGGCTGGGGCTGGGGCTCTACATCAGCAAGATGTTGGTCGAGGCCCACGGGGGTCGGATTTGGGTGGAGAGCGAGCCCGGCAAGGGCAGCGCCTTCCACTTCTCACTGCCCGTCGCAACCGGCAACTCTCCAACTTCTCAGGAGGTCGTATGAGCCTGCCCCGTCGCTCGTTGGCCGACCTGCGGCCTCACGACCACGTGGCCTTCCTGTACGAGACGGAGGAGGAGCACCGCGCCGTCGTCACAGCCTTTGTGCGCCAGGGGCTCGAGCGCCACGCCAGAGTGATCTATATCGCTCACAGTCACCCCAAGCAGGCCTTTCTCGCTGCCCTGCGCGACTCCGGGCTGCAGGTCGAGCCCTTCCTTGCCAGCGGGCAACTGGCCGTTGTGAGCGCCAGCCAGGCCTACCTCTGCGGTGGTGCCTTCGACCCGCAGAGAATGCTGGCCTACCTCGAGCGCGAGGCGGCCCACTCTCTGGCCCAGAGGTACCGGGCCCTGTACGTCACCGGCGAGATGGCCTGGGCTCTTGATGGCGCGCCAGGCTGCGAGCGCCTCGTCGAGTACGAGCGCGATTGCGATGCCCTTCTGCCGGGCACAGCCTGTGTGGGGCTCTGCCAATACGACCGGCGTCGCTTCGACCCTGAGCTCCTGCTGCAGGTGATGGCGGCCCATCCCCTGGTCATGGTGGGCACGGCGCTCTACCAGAACACCCGCTACATCCCGCCTGCCACCCTGCGCCGTGGCGCGGCCACAGCCCTCCTCGACCAGTGGCTGGAAGACCTGGCCGCCTGGCAGCAGGCCCAAGAGCCGCCAGCCGAGGCCGACCCGCTTCTCGACCCACGGCTTCGGATGGGAAGGGAGGCACGCCTGGCCGCGCGCAGTTTCGCCTCGGCCCGGGCCATGCGTCGGGCCATCGAGCACCGGCTGCACGTCGAGGGGGCGCTGGCGCAGGTGTCGACGCTTCTCGCTGCCGAAGAGGCTGTCGACCTGACCAGCATCCTGGCCATCCTCGGCGAAGCTGTCGACGCGAGCCGCGCCTACATCTTCCGCTTCCGCGACGGGACCCGTCGCGCCGATAACACCGACGAGTGGTGCGCCCCTGGTGTGGAGGCGCAAAAGCCCAACCTGCAGGATGTCGACTGCACGCCCCTGGCATGGTGGATGGGCAAGCTGCAGCGCAACGAAGAGATTGCCATCGCCGACCTGGCCCAGCTCCCACCCGAGGCCGACCCCGAGCGTCGGGTCCTGGAACCTCAGAGCATCCGCGCCCTGCTCGTGGTGCCCATGTTCTCCCGCGGCCAGCTCACCGGCTTCCTGGGCTTTGACGATACGCGGGGCCCCCGGCAGTGGCCTGCAGAGGATATCCGGTTGTTGCGCACCGCTGCCGAGACTCTGGCGGCCCACGAGGAGCGGCGGCGGGCAGCCGAGACCCTCTCCTTCCTGGCCGAGGCGAGCCGCGTGCTGGCCGGCTCGCTCGACTACCAGGTCACGCTCCAGAGCGTGGCCCGCCTCTGCGTGCCCACCCTGGCCGATTGGTGTGTGGTCAACATCGTGGGCTGCGACGGCCTCTCGCGCCCGGTGGCCCACGCCCACGCTGACCCCGCCCGCGAGCCGCTGATCGAGGCCCTGCGCAGGAGCTACTCGCCGGCGCCCCGGGGCCCCCACCCCGCCGGCGAGGTCGAACGCACCGGGCAGTGGGCCATCCATTCGGACATCAGCGACGACGATTGGGCGGCGGTGGCGCCCGATGCCGAGTTCCTCCGCATCATACGCCAGCTTGGCATAAGGTCGAGCATGACGGTGCCGCTCGTAGCCCGCGGACGCGTGCTGGGCAGCCTCTCCCTGGCGTCGGGCCGGCCCCACCGCTATGGCGCCGCCGACCTGGCCCTGGCCGAGGACCTGGCCCGCCGCTGTGCCCTGGCTGTCGACAACGCGCGCCTCTACCACGAGGCCCGCCAGGCCGTCCGTGCCCGCGACGAGTTCCTGTCGGTGGCCGCCCACGAGCTCAAAACGCCCCTCACCGGCCTGCGCGGCTTTGCCCAGCTCACCCTGCGCCGTTTGGCCCGCGACGGCGCCTTGGATCCTGCCGAAACGAGGCGGGCCATGGAGGTCATCGACCAACAATCGCTCCGGCTGACCCACCTGGTCGAGCAACTGCTCGACGTCTCACGCATCGAGGCCGGCCAACTGCGCCTCCGACGCGAGGTTACCGAGCTGGCGGGCCTGGTCGAGGGCGCCGTTGCCTTTGCGCACGCCCGCTACAGCCAGCAGCCCATCGTCGTGCACTGTGAGCCGGTGCGGGCCCTGGTCGACCCCCTGCGCCTCGAGCAGGTGCTCGCCAACCTGCTCGATAACGCCTGCAAGTTCAACCTGGGCAGCCTCCCCATCGAGGTCGAGCTGAGCGCCCACGACGGCACGGTTGCCCTGTCGGTGCGCGATCACGGCGTCGGCATCGCCCCCGAGGACCGCGAGCGCATCTTCGAACGCTTCTATCCCGCTGAGACGGGCCGCCCCACCGCAGGCATGGGCCTGGGCCTGTACCTCAGCCAACGCATCGTTTCGCTCCACGGCGGCCATATCGCCGTCGACTGCCCACCGGATGGCGGCGCGCGTTTCGTGGTCACCCTCCCTTTGGGCCTCAGCCCAACGCCGCCCGTCGAAACGCCTGGCCTTGATCGCTGTGAACCACGCAAGAGAGGACCCGGTAGTGAAGCCCCGTATCCTGATCGTTGATGACGACGACACCATTCGCGAGTTGGTAGCAATGGCGCTGGAAGACGAAGGGTATGCAACTGCAGAAGCCTGCCACGGGCTCGAAGCTCTGGACGTTGTAGGCCGCACCCCGGTCGACCTCATCCTCCTCGACATGCGCATGCCGCTCATGGACGGCGCAGGCTTTGCCCGGGCCTACCACGAGGGCCCCGGCCCCCACGCCCCCATCATCGTCTTCACCGCCGGCCGCAACCCCGGCGACGCCGCCGCCCAGACCCAGGCCATCGGCTACCTGACCAAGCCTTTCGAGCTGGACCGGTTGCTGGCCCTGGTCGCCAAGGCCGTCGGCGGGCCTGCGCCGGCCTGACGGGCTACTGCGGAACGCTCCCGAGACGGCGTCTCATTCTCGCCGCCTCGCGCGCTGCCTGAGCCGCGAAGCAGAAGCCCATCCCCCCGGCCCCTTCGCCGCCCCCTGGGCACGCAAATTGCTGGCTCGCGGGGGCGCCTGCCACCGGCTGTGCCGTGGCCGGGCGCCTCCGCGACCGAACCTGCCCAAATGGGAGGTGCGACGATGGCATCTGCCGGCGGACCCCAAGTGCAGATCCTCGAGAAGGGCAACATCATCTTCTTCTACCGCCCCAAGAAGGGCGTAGAGCATCCGCGCAGCCCCGATGACCTGGAGCGGGTGTATTTCATGCTCCTGCCCGACGACCAGGCCGCCCACAAGAACCGCCTCTTCAACGTGGCCCACGGCGTATTCCCCGCCATCGTGCCCGGCAAAGCGCTGCCTGAGGAACGCGACTGGGCATTCGTGCAAGACGTGAGCGCCGACCCGCGCCAGGTGCTCGATGCGCTGGAGAAGGAGCGCCCCGCACCCCCGCCAGCGCCCGGGCAGCGAGTGCGCCCCTGGGCCAGAGCGGCCGGCGAGGGCCGCTACGCCATTGCCAAACATCAGGACCATACGCACCTGGCCTACTGGCTGCACAGGCCCCCGCGGGCCGGCGAGGTGCAGCAAGAACTCCAGATTCGCTCCGAAGCCAGCTACATCATCTCGGTGAAGGAACCCTATGCACCTTCGGAGATCCGTCTTGACAAGCGGCCCGACTACCCACCCGACCTGCGCGCCCGCTTCGACGGCCATGGTTGGATCCCCGTCGAACCGACCAGCTTTCTCGACTATCCCTACAGCCAGGTCCTGCTCGTGGGTGCCCAAACCGACGTGCGCAAAGAGTTGGGGCTGACCCTCGACGCGGCCGAAGAGAACCGGGCCGACCGCGAGGTGCTCCACATGCTGGAGCAAGAAGAGAAAGAGGCCGAGCGGCAGGGCATCTCGATCCTCGAGCCTCTCGCTGCAGGCCGCTGGGAATGAGGTGAGCCGAGATGAAAGCCCGTCTGACCGAGCGCGAGACCAACGCCCTGGTTTTCCAGCTGGAGGAACGCAAGTACGGCCGGCGCTTCACATCGATGGAGCTGGCGCAAAAGGCCAACGTGTCGCTCGACGACGTGAACCGCGTGGAGAACCAGATCCCCATCGAGGACCCGCAGGTGGTGGGCAGAATCGCCAGGGCTCTCGGCGTCAGCCCCGACTTGCTGCGCAAGATCGCCGGCTGGGAGGAGATGTCGAACGACGAATTGAATCAACTCAACGCCTGCCTGCGCCAGCCCGAGGGGGCAGCCGCGCCCGAATGCGCGCAGATCGGCCTGAGCTGAGCAGCCGCCCATGAGCGATCGGTCGCCTGCCTCCGAGCAGGTCTGCCAGCCTGCTGAGGAGGAACGCGCTCAACTGGCCCGCGAGCAGGCAGCGCGGGCCCAAGCCCAGGCAGCGGTGGCCCGGCTGGAGGCCATAGAGTATGTCACCGAGGCCGCCCTGGCCAGCCTGCCCCTCGACGAGTTGCTTCACGAGCTGCTCCGGCGCATCCGCCAGGTGCTGCACGCCGATGCGGCGCGGCTCCTGCTGCTCACCGAGGATGGGCGGGGCCTCAGGGTGCATGCCTTCGATGGGCTGCAGGCCGAGGCACCGGAGGACCTCTTCATCCCCATGGGGCGCGGCATCGCCGGGCGCATTGCCGCCAGCGGCCAGCCGGCCGTCATCGACGACATCTCGCAGGTGGAGGTGGTCAGCCCCGTCCTGCGCAGCAAGATCAAGTCGCTCATGGGGGCGCCGCTCTTGCTCGAGGGGCGCGTGATCGGCGTCGTCGACGTTGGCACGGTGAGCCCCCGCCACTTCACAGAGAGCGACCTGCACCTGTTGGAGCTGGTGGCCGGGCGCGCCGCACTGGCCATCGAGAACGCCCGCTTGCTGCAGCAGGCACGCTTTGAGCAGGCGCGCTGGCAGGCCACCGTGGAGAGTATGCTCGACCCGGTGGCCGTGGTCGACCGCGAGGGGCGCCTGGTGTACATGAACTCGGCCTACCAACAGCTCTTCGGGCCGGCGGCCAGGCTGGGGCTCGGCCTCGAAGAGCGCCCTGCCGCCTACCGCCTCTTTCACCCCGATGGCCGCCCTGTGCAGCCCACGGACCTGCCCCTCTACCGGGCGGCGGTATTGGGCATGGAGGCGCGCAACGTCGAACTCGTGCAGCACACCGATGGCCAGGCGCGCTTTGCGGTGTGGAATGCGGCGCCCCTGCGCCAGGACGGGCAAATCGTCGGCGCCGTGGCCGTGGGCCGCGATGTGACCCGCGAACGCGAGGCCGAGGCCGAACGCGCGCGCCTGCTGGCCGAGGTCCAGCGGCGGGCAGCCGAACTCGATGCCACCATCACCTCCGTCGCCGACGGGCTCGTCATCTACAGCCCCGAAGGCGAGATCGTGCGCATGAACCCCGCCGCCCAAGACATCCTGGGTTACACCGAAGCCATACGCCAGCTGCCCATCGCCGAGAGGCTGGCCCTGCTGCGCATGCAGCTGCCCGACGGCCGGCCGCTGCCGGTCGATGAATCGCCGCCCCGCCGTGCCCTGCGCGGCGAGACGGTGCGGGGCATGGTCGCGGTAGTGCATCCCCCGACGGGCCGCGCCGTCTGGCTCTCGGTCAGCGCCGCGCCCATCCGCGGCCCGGGTGCGGAACTGGCAGGGGCCGTCGTGACCTTTACCGATATCACCCGCGAGCACGAGCTGCGCGAACAGCTCGAAGATGTGCTGCGCGCCGTGTCGCACGACCTGCGCAACCCGCTGGCGGTCGTCCAGGGCCAGGCGCAGCTCTTGCTGCGTGCCTTCGACAAGGCCGGCATCACCGGCCCCGAGCGCAAGAGCGCCGAGGCCATCCTCTCCAGCGCTCAGCGCATGAACCGCATGATCCAAGACCTGGTCGATGCCGCCCGGCAAGAGGCGGGCCTGCTCAAGCTGGAGCGTGAACCGGTGGACCTGCCGGCAGCCGTCCGCGGCGTATTGGAGCGGCTGGCGCCCGGCCTCGATTCAGCGCGCATCCGCGTCGTGGCACCTGCCGGCCTGCCCCCCGTGTGGGCCGACCCCAATCGGCTCGAGCGCATCCTGACCAACCTGCTCTCCAACGCGCTCAAGTACTCTGCGCCGGCGAGCGAAGTGACGGTGACCTTGAGCCAGCGCAATGGCGAGGTCATCACCTCCATCACCGATCGCGGCCCGGGCATCCCGCCCGAAGAGTTGCCCCACCTCTTTGAGCGCTACTACCGCGGGCCCGCTGCCCGCGCCGAGCCCGAGGGCCTGGGGCTGGGCCTCTACATCACCCGCCAGCTTGTGGAAGCCCATGGCGGCCGCATCTGGGCCGAGAGCCAGGTGGGGGTGGGCAGCACCTTCTCCTTCAGCCTGCCCATCGCCCGGCCTCAGGGCGCGTAGCGCACGCCCCCCGGCAGCCCATGCCTTCCGCGCGTTGGATGTGCGTTGCGCCAAGCCCCCTCTACTGGCCGGGCTCTGCCGGTTCGCCCCCCTGCGCTCGGCGGCGGCGCAGGTACTCCTCCACCTCGCGGATCAGCTCCTCGCCCGAGGGCAGGGGCTTTTGCTCCTCGGCCTCCAGGCTGGCCGCCTCCTCGGCCCGTGCCTGCTCTTCGAGCTGGCGCACATAGTCCTGGAGCTCGGCGTCACCCGCCACCAGATCGGCCACCTGGCGGTCGAACTGCTCCTCGAGCGACCGCAGGTCGGCCAGCTCCACCGGCAGGTCGAAGAGGCCCTGCAGCGCCGTAAGCAGGGCCAGCGCCACCTTGGGGTTTGGCGATGCCGAGAGATACTCGGGCGAGGGCGCCCACAGGCTGGCCGTCACCATGCGCTTACGCGCGCTGGCTGCGTTGAGCACGCCCACGATGCCGGTGGGCCCTTCGTAGCGGGTGGGCGCAATGCCCATCCGCCGCATCTTGCGGGCCAGCCAGGCCGGGCTGCCAACGCCCGAGAGGCGCACCGGCAAGGTGTGGGGCACATCGGCCACCAGGCCGCCCAGCGTCACAATCGTCTGGATGCCCTGCTGCCGGCAGAAGGCCAGCACGCTGTTGGTGAACGTTCGCCACTTGAGCTGCGGCTCGGTGCCCAGAAGGAGCACATAATCGCGCTCGCCGCCCGGATCGGTGTGGTAAAAGAACTCGTTGGCAGGCCAGTCGACCCGCCTCTGGAACCGCCCCGCCACCCGCACATGCGGCCGGCTATCGGTGAACACAAAGAACTCTTCGGGGTCGATCTCGGCGAGCTTGCGCGCCCGCCACTGCTGAATAAGAAAACGGACGGCAAAAGTCGCCGCCTCCGACGCATCATTCCAGCCCGCAAACGCCGCCACCAACACCGGGTTGCGTAGCTCCGGGCTGGCATACCTGCTGATATAGTCCACAGGTCCCAGACCTCCCCTCATACTCACACTCATCAGTATAGCCATACCATGCCCGTTCGACAAGGCGCCCTCCCGGGCGAATGTATCCCACAATCGTCGCTGAATTCGCTGGCCACCGTCGCCGTGAGAGTCATTCTGAGCGGCAGTGACGGCCAGGCAGCACTGGGGCGCCAATTCCAGCGAAGAATCCTTGCTTGCGGTGGCGCCAAACCACTCGAAGCGTGCCGCCATGGCTGGCAAGGACTCTTCGCTTGCTTGGCGCCGGGCTGAAGGCTGGCCGCAGGAGCCGCTCAGAGTGACAAGTGGGTCTCGCGCCGCGCCGAGCGGCCGCGCCCCCTCCGACGGCCACAGTCTACGCCGACGATTCTGGGATGTACCCTCCCGGGCCGGGTGTGCATCTTGGATGCACCCTCGGGGTACGGTTTATGCTAGCTCCCTGCAGGCTGCGGGGGCCATCCGCATCGTGCAGTGGAGGGTTCGATCATGTCGCAGAACGGGAACCGCTTCGCCCCCTACGAGGAACGCTTGCAGGGCCTTTGGGAGCGCATGGTGCGGGCCATTGGCATCCACACCGTCAACGTCCTCATGGAGCGGGCAATCTGGCAGGCATCCCAGAAACACCCCGAACTCGCCTTCATCGAGCATGGCGATGAGGGCCTTTCTTTCACGGCTTTCGAGCAGGCGGCAGCCAACCTGCCGACCGAGCAGGTGGCAGAGGCATTTGAGGACCTCTCATCGGAGCTCATGCTGATCCTGGCCCGCCTGTTGGGGCGCGAGATGGCCGAGCGCCTGGCCCACGAGCTGCAGGCCAAGACAGCCCAGGAGCAGGCAGCATCCCTCGCGGAGGAAGCGGCAAGATGACGACAGCGCATGAACCCCTGGCGTTCGATCGCATCCCGACCGGCGTCGAACGTCTCGACGAAATCCTTGAGGGCGGCATCCCCCGCTATTCCACGGTGTTCATCGCGGGCCTGCCGGGCACCGGCAAGACCATCCTCAGCCAACAGGCGCTCTTCGCCAACGCCCGCCAGGGCCGCACCGGCCTCTACCTGAGCACCATCTCCGAGCCGCCCATCAAGGTCCTCCGCTTCCTGCAGGGGTTCACCTTCTTCGACCCCGAGCTGTTCGGGAGCCGGGTCATCTATGGCGACCTCGGCGGCCCGCTGCGCGCCGGTGGGCCCGCAGAGATGTCCAAAGCGCTCGAAACCATGGTGCGCCAGCACCACCCCGAGCTGCTCGTCATCGACAGCTTCAAGGCCCTCCGCGACACGATCCGCGACCCCTTGCAGTTCCGCGAGTTTACCAACGACATCGCCGTCGGCCTGGCCGCCTGGGAGGTCACGGCACTCCTCGTCGGCGAGTACTCGGAAGCCGACGCCCACGAAGGCCCCGAGTTCGCCATCGCCGATGGCATCATCTACCTCTACGGCACAGAAGAGGCGGAGAAACAGAAGCGGTTCCTGCGCATCATCAAGATGCGCGGGTCGGGCTTTTACGCGGGCGAGCACTTTTTCGATATCACCTCAGACGGCATCACCCTCTTCCCACGCCTGGCCCCGCAGGTGGCGGGCGAGTACGCCGCGCCCTCCCGGCGCATCGGTTCGGCCATCGAGGGCTTCGACGCCATGCTCGGCGGCGGCGTGTACGAGGCGACCTCCACCCTGATCAGCGGCGGCACCGGCTCTGGCAAGACCCTGCTAGCCATGAGCTTCGCCGTCGAATCGGCCCGCCAGGGCCGCCCCGTGCTGTACGTGACCTTCGAGGAGAGCGCCGAGCAGATCGCCCGCAACACCGACGACTTTGGCTGGGACCTGGCGGGCCTTCGCCGGCGCGGCACGCTCGACATCTTTCACGTGTCGCCCTCGGAGCTGAACATCGACCGGCACGCCCACGAACTGCTCGATCGAAGCAAGCAGCTGGGCGCGCGGATGGTCATCATCGACTCGATCACCGCCTTCCAGGCTGCGGTGCCCAACCCCGCCAAGTACCAGAGCTACATGTGGGCGATCAACGACCACTTTAAGCGCGACGGGGTCACCGTGCTAGAGACAACCGAGGTCGCCAGCGCCTTCGGTCCGCTGCAGATCAGCGCGGAACGGGTATCCTTCCTGGCCGACAACATCATCTTCCTGCGCTACGTGGAGGTCGATGGTGAGATCCGGCACGCCGTGGGCATCCTCAAGATGCGTGGCTCGGAGCACGAGCGACGCTTGCGCGAACTGATCATCGACCCTCCGCGCATCGCCATCGGCAGGCCGCTCCGCCAGCCCGGCTTGGCCACGCCGGCTCCACCCGAGGCCCTGGGCCAGGCCATCGAGAGGCAAGAACCGGAACCCGCCGGCTGAGAGGAGGCAGCGATGGGTCAGGCGCCGGCCCCAGAAGCTCCACAGGTTGTCACCCCGAAGACAGGCCACCACCGCGAGGACCTGGAGCTCTTGGCCATACGCGAGGTGCTGCGCGCGACCTCTTCGGCGCTCCAGCTCGAGGAAATCCTCTCGGTCATCGCCAACATGACCATCATCGTCTTCGAGAGCACCACCTCCTGGTTCATGCTGGAGGAAGATAGCCGCCTGCGCGTGGCCGTGGCCCGCGGCGAGCTGGCCGACCGCCTGGTAGGCCGCGTATGCGCCCGAGGCGAAAGCCAGGTCGGCGCAGCCGCTGAGAGCAGCGAACCGGTGGTCCTGCAGCCGCGTGACATCAGCCCCTCCGACCCGCTGCTGGGCGCGTTCGCCGGCAGAGAGGAGCCGGTGGTCCTTCTACCCCTCAGGTCGGGCACGCGGGCCCTTGGGCTGTTGGGCTCAGCCGTCACCCCCGAGGCTTCGGTCGACATCTCCTTCCTGACTACCGTCGCGCAGGAGGCGGCCACGGCCATCGAGGCCGCGCAACTGCGCGAGGAGACGCGCACCTGGCGCGAGCGGCTCGATGCCATCTTTCGCCACATGTCTGAGCCGGTGCTCGTCTTCGACCGGCAGGCCAGGCTGGTGCTGATGAACCAGGCCGCCGAGGACCTGCTGAGGCCCAAAGGCATCCGCCTGGGCGACAGCGCAGCAGAGTTCTACGTCAAGACCGCCATCACCGACACCCGCGGCCGCCCGCTCAGGCCCGAGGAGACGGCCGTGCACCGGGCGCTCCGGGGCGAGCGTGTCGATAACCGGGAAGAGGACCTGCCCCTGCCTGCCGGGCCCACCCGTCATCTGCTGGTCTCGGCGGCGCCGCTGGGCGAGCCGGGCAGGGTCGAAGGGGCCGTCGTCGTCTGGCGCGATATCACCTACATCAAGGAACTCGAGCGCATGCGCGCCGAGTTCCTGTCGATGGTCAGCCACGAGCTGCGCAGCCCCCTGACCTCGATCCTCGGCTACGCTCAGCTCATCCAGCGCGAGCTGGCCAAGGGAGGCCCACCCGCCGACCTGCAGGCGCGGCTCAATACCATCGTCGAGGAGGCCAGGCGGGTGAACCGCATGGTAGAGGACCTGCTCGATGCCTCCCGGGCCGAGGTCGGCCGCCTGGCCCTCACCAAGCAGGCGGTCGATCTCGGCGAGCTCATCCGCAAGACCGTGGCCGAAATGGCCACCCTCGCCCCCGACCACCGCTTCCATACCGAAATCCCCCCCGATGCGCCTCGAGTGCCTGCCGACGCCGGCCGCATCGAGCAAGTGCTGCGCAACCTGCTCGGCAACGCGGTCAAGTTCTCTCTGCCCGGCACGCTGGTGACCGTAGGCCTGCGCCCCGAGCCCCAGCGCGTGGTGGTTTGGGTGTCGGACCAGGGGCGGGGCATCGCCAGAGAGGATATCGAGACCCTGTTTGTGCCCTTCCACCGCATCCATGAACCCGGCGGGCGCGAGGTGAAAGGCGTGGGCCTTGGCCTCTTCATCTCGCGCTCCATCGTCGAAGCCCACGGCGGCGATATGTGGGTCGAGAGCGAGCTGGGCAAGGGCAGCACCTTCTACTTCAGCCTGCCCACAGAGCCCTCCCGCCCGTCCCCCGCCGAACCGTAGGCCGGGATTCTATCCCGGCCCATGGGCCGCTCAATGCCCGGCTATGCTCCGGTTCCACGCCGCGAACCCCTCCTCGACCTCCTTCCTGGCGGCGCCGGCGCGCAGCAGGAGGGTCAGGAGGATGCGCGCCTTGGGCCCGTCGAGAATCCCGGCGTGGATGAGGCCGCGGGCCAGGAGGTCGCTCTCCGAGCCTGCGAAGCCGTAGGTACGCCGCAGCACCTCGCCGCAGCCGGTGCGCGAGGCCAGCACGACCGGCATGGTGGCCGCCAGGCGTTGCGCCGCCTCGACGGCAAAGAACGGCACATGCCCGCCCCCCAGGCCCTCGATCACCGCGCCGCAGTAGCCCAGCCCGGCCAGGGCGCCGAAGAGCCGCCCGTCGTCACCCAGGCTCATCGTGAGCAGTGCCACGGGGCGGTCGGCGGCGCCCTCGGGCACCTCCACATGGCGGCGCCCCGCCGGCCGCAGGGCGATGCGCACCTGGCCCTCGGCCACCCAGCCGATGGGCCCGGCCTGCCGCGAGCGGAAGGTGGCGGGGCTCGCCGTGTGCGTCTTTTGCACAAAGCGGGCGGCATGCACCTCGTCGTTGAACACCACCAGCGCCCCCAGGCCGCGCGCCTCGGGGCTGGCCGCCACCTGCACCGCGGCCAGCAGGTTCGCCGGCCCGTCGGCACCGGGCTGGGTGGGGTTGCGCATGGCGCCGGTCACCACCACCGGGGCATCGCCCGGCACCAAGAGATCGAGCCCAAAGGCCACCTCCTCGATCGTGTCGGTGCCCTGGGTCACCACCACCCCCGCCGCCCCTCCGTCGATGCAGCGCCGCACCTCAGCCGCCGTGGCCAGGAGGTCATCCATGCTCAGGCTCGAGCCGGCGACCATGCGGAACTGCAGCGCCCGTACCTCGGCCACCTGCGCCAGGGCCGGCACCGCCGCGATCAGGTCGCCGGCCGTCAGCGTGGGCACCACCCCCGCCGCATTGGCGCCAGCCATGGAGATGGTGCCTCCCAACCCAATGATATCCACCCTCGGCAACGCCATTCGCTATCCCTCCCTCTCACGAGCAACCTCGCTGGCCGCGGCATGGTGCGGCCCCACCCCTTTACCTCGCCAGTATACGCCAAGGCGGGGAGAGCAGCAACGGCGGGCAGATGAGGGGTGCATCCAAGATGTGTCAGCAGGCCGGCGGCCTCTCGGAAGCGCTGCGCGGGTGACCGGGCCTCACGCTTCGCGCTAGGCCGGTGCAACACCTGGCCGGGCCGGGAGGGGTGCAGTTCACCGATGGGGGCAGACACGCGGCGGGGGCTCCGAGCTCCTTGCGCTGTGTGGGCTTGGCCGTCGTTGTCGGGCCAGCCCCCCTGCCGTTCCCCCAACGTGGGGGAATAGGTGTCCCTCCGCCGATTGGCGTTGCGGCGCCAGCTCCTCCCCCCACGTTGGGGGGGCCACAGCCGCGCCATGACGCCTTGCTGCAATGCAGCAGGGCATTCCGCACAGGCTTGCCCCAAGACTGAACTACACCCGGGCCGGGAACGCCCCCCTTGACTCTTCCCCTCTTCCGTGCTATGCTTATTTCGGTAGTTGGCGAACTACCGAAGGAGGCGACTTGGGCACAGGCGACGTTTTCCGCGCGTTGAGCGACCCTACCCGCCGTGAGATCCTGCGCTTGCTCGGCCGGCGCGACATGACTGCCGGCGAGATCGCCGAGCATTTCCCGCTGGCCAAGTCCACCCTTTCCGGGCATTTCAGCGTCCTGAAGCACGCCGGGCTGATCGTCGCCGAGCGGCGGGGCACCACCATCGTCTACAGCCTGAACGCCTCGGCCTTTGAAGAGGCCGCCGCGCTGTTGATGGAGCTCTTGGGCGTGAACCGGGCCGAGAAGGAGCACCAGGCATGAAGTTCTCGTGGCGTACAGAGCTGCCCCAGTGGGCACTGATCGCGGGCATGTTCTTCCTGGCGGCCATCACTTGGAGCTGGGCGCCAGAGCGCATCCCCGTGCACTGGAACCTGGCGGGCCAGGTCGATCGCTACGGCGGCAAGGTCGAGGGGCTGCTGATGCCGCCCCTCTTGGCGCTGGGCATCTACGTGGGGATGTTGCTCCTCCCTCGCATCGACCCCGGCCACAAGAACTATGCCGTCTTCCGCGGCGCCTATGCCACCATCCGTGTGGCGCTGCTCACGCTGCTGGCCGGCCTCTACGGCGTTACGCACCTGGTGCTGCGGGGCTACGCGGTCGACGTCGGCACCATCGTCCCCCTGGCCGTCGGCGGGCTCCTGGTCATCCTGGGCAACCTGATGGGCAAGATCCGCCCCAACTGGTTCGTGGGCGTGCGCACGCCCTGGACCCTTTCCAGCAAGGAATCCTGGGTCAAGACGCACCGGCTGGCGGGCTGGCTCTTTGTGGTGGGCGGGCTGGCCCTCATGGTCACCAGCATCCTGCACGCGACCTGGGCCGCGGCCGCCTGCGTCGGCCTGCTGCTGGTCTTTGTGGTGATTACCTACGTCTACTCGTACCTGGCCTGGCGCGACGATCCCGACAAGATCCCCCCGGCCGGGACGCTGCCAGGCCCCTAGCGGCCAAGGAGGGACTCCCCATGGAACCGTCGCTCGAGAGCGCCCTGCGCACCTACTTGCCGCTCTTGGCGCCCCTGCTCGTGCTGCAACTGGCCCTGCAGGCGGCCGCCCTCATCGACCTGGTGCACCGCGAGCGCGTGCGCGGCAACAAGTGGCTCTGGGCTGCCATCATCGTGCTCGGCGAGCTCCTCGGCGCCCTGCTCTACTTTGTGCTCGGAAGGAAAGACTAGCCCATGGACGCGGCCATCGCCTGCAGAGGGCTGACCAAGCGCTATGGCTCGGTCGTCGCGCTCGACGGCCTCGACCTCGAGGTGCCACCCCGAGTGATCTTTGGCTTCCTGGGCCCCAACGGGGCCGGCAAGACCACGACCATGAAAATCCTGGCCGGGCTGCTCGCGCCGACGGCGGGGGTGGCCTGCGTGGGGGGCATCGAGGTGTCGCCCCACGACCCCGGCTCGCGCCGGCGCGTGGGCTACCTGCCCGAGGAGCCCAGTTTCTACGGCTGGATGACCGCCCGCGAGTACCTGCTGTTTGCAGCGGGGCTCTTGGGCATGGCCGGGCGCGAGGCGGCGCGCCGGGCCGACGAGCTCCTCGACCTGGTCGACCTGCGCCAGGCTTCCGGCCGGCGCATCGGGGGCTTTTCGCGCGGCATGCGCCAGCGGCTGGGCATCGCCCAGGCCCTGGTGGGCCGCCCCGCGGTCTTGCTCCTCGATGAGCCCTCCTCGGCGCTCGACCCGCTGGGCCGGCGCGACGTGCTGGGCCTCATCGAGCGTCTGGCCGGCGAAACGACCGTGTTCATGTCGACCCACATCCTGGCCGACGTCGAGCGCCTGTGCCAGGAGGTGGCCATCGTCGCCCGGGGGCGCCTGGTGGCGCAAGCCGGCCAAAACGAGCTGCGGCACCGTTACGCAGCGCCCATCTTCGAGATCGAAACCGCGGCCCCCGCGCCCGCCCTCCTCGAGCGCCTGCGGGGCGAGCCCTGGGTGGCACGGGTCGACCAGGAGGCGAACGTGCTGCGCATCACCGCGCGCGACGAGCAGCGGGCACGCCGCGAGCTGCCGCAGATCATCGCCGCGCTGGGCGAGCAACTGCTGCGCTACCAGCAGGCCCAGCCCACCCTTGAGGACGTCTTTGTGCGCCTGGTCGAGGCCTAGGAGGCGAGCCGTGGCTATCGTTGTGCTCTTGCGCAAAGAGCTACTGGAGCAGTGGCGGGCGCGGCGTCTGCTCGTACTCGGGGTGGCGTTTCTCTTCTTTGGCTTGCTGAGCCCCGTCACGGCCAAGCTCACGCCTGAGCTGATCAAGCTGGCGGGCGCCTCGGCGCCGGGGCTTGTGATTCAGATACCGCCGCCCAGCGTCGCCGACGCGGTGGCGCAGTACATCAAGAACCTGTCGCAGATCCTGCCGCTGGTGGTGTTGCTGGCCACCATGGGAAGCGTGGCCGGCGAGGTGGAGCGCGGCACCCTGCCCATGGTGCTGGCCAAACCGGTGGGGCGTGGCACCGTCCTCGCCGCCAAGTACCTCGGGCTGGCGGCGGCCCTCCTCATCGCCCAGCTCTTGGGGGCGCTCGCCGCCTACTATTACACTCAGGTCCTCTTTGGAGGCCTCGAGCTGGGCGCATTCGTCGCCATGAACCTGGCCGCCGGGCTCTACCTGCTGGTCATCCTGAGCCTGACCTTCCTGGCCAGCACCCTTGTGCGCAGCACAGTCGCAGCAGGGGCCCTCGCCTTCGGCTTCTGGGTGCTGCTCTTGATCGTCTCATCGCTGCCGCGCGTCGGGCAGCACACGCCGCCGGCGCTCCTGGCCTGGGCCGCGCAGCTCGGCACCGGCCAACCCAACGGCAGCCATTGGGGCGCCCTATGGGCCAGCGTGGCCCTCATCGCCGTCTGCCTGATCGCCGCCTGGCTGCACTTCCGCCAGGAGGAGCTGTGATCGCCGGCGAAACCGCGGGGCGTTATTCATTCGCTCATTGTCAATGAGCCCCCACCGATGCAAAGGAGAACCCACCATGAAGCGCACCCTATGCTTCGCCGGCCTGCTCGCCCTGGCGGTGCTGGTCGCCGCCTGTAGCGGCCGAGGCGCCTCTGTGCCCACCGTCACCCTTGGCCACGCCCCCTGGCGCGATGGCGAGAGGCTCACCTACAACATCGTCGACAGGAACGGCAGCACCCTCGGCACCTCCGAGTTCCGCTTGGCCCAAGAGGGCGACGGCTGGCAGCTCACCGCCACCGACAAGGCCGGCCAGCTCGACCAGACGGCCACGGTGCGCCTCGACGGCTCGACCCTGAAGCCCCTCAGCAAGGAGAAGACGATCCACCGCGCCGGCACCGACGCCACCCTCAAGATCACCTACTCGGCCGGCAAGGTGCAGATCAACGCCGTCGTCAACGGCAAGGAGCAGAACGTCTCCATCGACATGCCGGCAGACGGCCTGGAGAACGACCAACTGCTCATGACCCTGCGCGCGCTGCCCTTTGCCCAGGGCTACCAGGGCCGCCTGACCGACGTCGTCCCCGATACCGCGTCGAAAGTGCCCACCACGGTGCGCGTGGCGAGCCAGGAGCAGGTCACAACGCCCGCCGGCACCTTCACGGCCTGGCGGGTCGAGCTGGACTTTGGCCAGGCCAAACAGACCGTGTGGTACGCCGTGGAGGCGCCCCACGCCATGGTGCAATACGACAACGGCACCACCAGGCTCGTCCTTGCCCAATAGCTCCAGCAGCGCAGTTTGTAGTCGGCGCTTTAGCGCCCTGAGCATCCCACCTTGGCGCCAACCGCGGGCACAACGCTACTGCACAGGGGCAGGGCGCTCAGGCGTCGACTATGAACCCGGTTGAGGAGAGGAATGTGACCGACCCACGCACCTTCATCGGCCTGCCCGACTGGCGCTCGGCCCTCCTCGCGGCGCTCTTCGCCCTGCCCTGGCTCGTGGCCCTGGCTCAGGGGCACCTGCGGCGCTGGCAGTTGTGGGCCGTAGCGGTGGTGGCGGCCGCCCTGTTCCCCATCAGCATCGCCTGGGTGCAGGTGCCGATCCAAGAGGGGCTGAACCTGTTCTCGGCGCGGCTGCTCGCCGGGGCAACCCTCCAGCGTTACCTGCTGGCCGTGGCCGTGCCCGGCATCGTGGTTTCGGGGTTGGTACAGGAGAGCGCCAAGCTGCTGGTCGCCTGGGCGGGGTTGCGCCTGCTGGCTGGCCGGCGCAGCGCCGCAGTGGGCCTGGCTGCCGGCGCCGCCGCGGGCGCCGGCTATGGCGGCTTCGAGGCCTTCTGGGTGTTCAACCAGGTCTTTGCCAGTGGCATCACCTGGGCCACCGTGCAGCTCTACGGCGTGGCCGCCCTGCTCGGCTTCATCGAGCGCTTTTTCGCCGTGCCCTTCCACATCGGCGCCGCCGCGCTGGCCGGTTACGGCTATGGGACGGGCCGGCCCTGGCGCTTCCTTCTGCTGGCCATCGCCCTCCACAGCCTGACGAACTATGGCGTCATCTTGCTACAGGCGGGGGTGCTGAACATGGCCCTCATCGAGGTGTGGGTGGCCGCCATCGCCATCGTGACCGTCGGCGCCGCCCTCTGGCTGCACCGCCGCGCCGCCTACCCCTTGAGCGAGCCGGCCAGCAGCCCGCGCATAAAGTAGCGCCCCAGGAAGATAAAGACGATCAGCGTGGGCAGGGCGGCCAAGAGGGCCCCCGCCATCTGCACGTTCCACTCGACGATGTAGCTGCCGGCCATGTTGTTCAGAGCCACGGTCACCGGCTGCACCGCCGGCCGGCTGGTGACCACCACGCCGAAGAGAAAGTCGTTCCAGATCGACTGGAACTGCCAGATGATCACGACCACGAACCCGGGAATCGAGATCGGGAAGAGGATGTGCCGGTAGATGCCCAAGAGCCCGGCGCCGTCGATCTTGCCCGCTTCCACCAGCTCGGTGGGCACGCCCGCATAATAGTTGCGGAAGATGAGGGTGGTGATCGGCAGGCCGTACACCACATGCACAAAGATCAGCCCCGGGATCGAGCCGTACAGGTGCAACTGCTGCAGCGTCCGCACCAGTGGGATGAGGATGCTCTGGTAGGGGATGAACATGCCGAACAGCATGAGCGGGAAGACGATATCCGCACCCCTGAACTTCCATTTGGTCAGCACATAGCCGTTCACCGAGCCCAACAGGGCCGAGATGAGCGTGGCGGGGATGGCCAGGTAAAAGCTGTTCATGATGTTGGCCGATAGGCCGCGGATGCCTTCCGACTCCTTGCCCAACCAGGCCTTGATGTAGCTATCAAAGTGCAGCCCCGAGGGCAGCTCCCACATGCGCGCCAGCGAGACCTCTTGGAAGCTCTTCATGCCGGTGATGAAGAGGAGGTAAACCGGCAGCAGGTAGAACGCCGCCGCCGCAATCAGCACGGCATAGATCGCCAGCCGGCCCCAGCGGATGCGGCTCCGCCCGGCCTTGCTCCTCATTGCCGCCCGAGCCGTCATAGCTCCGCCTCCGTGCGCACCGTGTAGACCAGGTACGGCACCACCAGCACCGCCACCAGGATCAATAGCAGCGTGGCGATGGCCGCGCCCTGCGCATAGTTGCTGCCCCGGAAGGTAGTATCGAACATGAAGAAGGCCGGCACATCGGTGGCAAAAGCCGGCCCCGGCCCCGTCATCGACACCACCAGGTCAAAGATCTTGAGCGACATGTGGCCCAGGATGATCACCGCGCTCAGGGTCACCGGCTGCAGAAGGGGCAGGATGATGTGTCGGTAGAGCTGTAGCTCGCTCGCCCCATCCACCCGCGCCGCCTCGCGCAGCTCATCAGGAATGGCGCGCAGCCCAGCCAGGTACAGGGCCATGGTGTAGCCCGACATCTGCCAAGTAGCCGCGATCACCACCGAGACCATGGCCAGCGAGATGCCCACGTAGGGGCTGGCCAGCCCGCCCAGGCCAGTCCGGGCCAGGAAGGCCCCAACGGCCGAGTCGGGGTGAATGTAGAGGATGGTCGGATCGGTGAACCAGCCCGAGCGCAGGAAGCCGAGACCCATGCGCTCGAAGAGGAGGTTGATGCCCGAGCTGCCCGTCTGCGCCGTCCCGGGGTTCAAGAGCCAGCGCCACACAATGCCGGTCACGATGAACGAAATGGCCATAGGGAAGAGAAAGATGCTGCGGAACACATTCTCGCCTTTGATCCCCTGGTCGAGCAGGATGGCGAGCACCAGCCCCACCACCAGGCAGGCCGCCAGAAACAACACGGTGAACGTGACCGTGTTGCGTAGGTCGCACAGGAAGCGGTCGATGGTGAAAAGCTTGGCGTAATTGCGCAGGCCCACAAACGTCAGGTCCGGCGTCAGAGCATCCCACTTGGTGAGCGACGAGTAGGCCGTGAAGGCGATGAAACCGTACACAAAGACGGCCAGTGCGATCACCGAGGGGGCAATCAAGAGGAGCGATAAGAGCCGGTCTCGCGTCACATGGCGCATCGCCGTCCTCCGGCAGGTTCCTGGTGAGTGGCGCAGATGGCAGCGGCTTCAGGCACGCAGAGAGCGGCCGGGCACCAGAACCGTGCTTGCCCGCCGGGGCGTGAACCCCTTGGGGGTTCTGGCGGGTTGCCCCGCTGCGGGCAACCCGCCAGAACCCCGCCGGTCTCTCCGTATCCTGAGGCCGATCGATGAGCCGTCGGCCCTACCCCAGGCCAGGGGCATGGCCTTACTTGCAGACCCCGTTGTCCTTGCAGAGCTGCTGCAACTGGGCCTGGGTGGCCTGCACGTCGCCCTTGGTGGCAAAGGTGTTCATCACGTCCTTGTAGGCAGTGGCCCACCTCTCCACCGCCGCCGCGCCATGGGCCACGCTCGGCACGATGGCATCCACTGCCCAGTCCTTCATGGCCGACTGCAGGTAGGCGTTGAAGAGCTTGGGGTCGCAGTCGGTGCGGGCGCAGATGGAGCCCTTCTTGGGGTTGAAGGCTTCCTGCCCGGCCTTGGAACCGGCCACCTTGAGCCAGTTGATCATGTTCTCCTGGTTCTTGGCGCCCTTGGCCGCGGCAAAGCTATCCGACAGGGCATCGAAGATACCCTTGGTGCCGGGCACAGGCGCCCACCCGTAGCCGGTAAAGCCCTTGGAGGTGAACCAGCCATCGGTCCAGTCGCCCATGATGTGCATGGCGCCCTTGCCGTCGACCAGGTACTGCGCGGCATCGCTCCAGGTCAGCGCCGAGTAGTCGCTGTTGGCGTAGGTCATGAGCTTCTTGAAGGTGTTCAGCGCCTCGGTGACCTTGGGGTCGGTCCACGCCGTCTTGCCATTCCACAGGCCCTTGTACCCCTCGGCGCCCAGGGTGCCGACCAGGATCGTCTCGAAGGTGTGGCCGGCCTCCCAGCCTTCCTTGGTGCCAATGACCAGGGGCACAATGCCCTTGGCCTTCAGCGCCTCGGCCACCTTGAAGAACTCGTCCCACGTGGTCGGGGGCGTCAGGTTGTTGTCCTGAAAGACCTTCTTGTTGTACCAGAGGACGTTGGCGCGGTGGATGTTCACCGGCACGCCCCAGAAGTGGTCCTGATACTTGAGCAGCGAGATCAGGTCTTTGGGGAAGACCTTGTCCCAGCCTTCAGAGGCGTAGAGGCTATCGAGCGGCTGCAGGTACTTGTCGGGCTGGTACATCTCGACTTCGAGCCCGGCGTGCAGTTGGAAGGAATCGGGGGGATCGCCACCCTGCAGGCGCGTGGAGAGCACCGCCTTGGCGTTGGTGCCCGCACCGCCGGCGACGGTGGCGTTGATGATCTCCACGTTGGGGTAGAGCTTCTTGTAGACGGCGTACATGGCGTTCAAGCCATCCGCCTCACCGCCGGCGGTCCACCACGAGTACATCTCCAGCTTGTTGGTGCCCTTGGCGCCCGTGCCACAGGCCCCCAAAAGCATGGCTGCAATCATCAGCACGCTGATGACGGCCGAGAGTTTGCGCATGCGACTTGGCATCTCTGCCTCCTCCTCCATTGAGCGCTCCACGGTACACGATGGGGTTGCTAGCGGGTTGAATGCGAACCGGCAGCTATCGGTCGAAATCTCACCTCCCTCCCGTAAGATGCCGGAACGGGCTGCCCACTTGCCCTCGAAGCAGCTTCCGCGCACGGCCAAACCGAGACGAATCCCTGCAGCCAGTGCGTACGTTACATTCTAACACCAAAATGAGGCGCGAGTCAAAAGCTGGGGGCTTGGGGTTTTGGCGGGCGGCCCGGCTGCGGGCAACCCGCCACCCCCCCTCCCGGGATGAGGGCCGGGCGGGCGCGGAGCAGGTTTGCCGGCCCCTGCCGGGTGCCGACGGCCACCTCCTGAGCCGAGCGAAAGGCTCAGGGTGAAAAGCCTCGCCAGCGATTGCCAGCAGGCCCTGGCAAAGCCCTTTCTGCCCATCCGATGGCTCGTCGATGTGCCCCGGCCTGGCATGCACCTTGCTGGCCTCTGAACGGCCAATGGCCTGGCGGCCGCCGCAGGTGGGCACGGCCGGCCAGGCCCCCGGCAGCCGCCATGAGGAGGAGGCCCCGGCATGCAAGTATCGGTGGTTCACCCGCGAGTGCGGGCTCTGCACACTTCGCCCGGCGCTCCGGCGCTGGATGTGTACATCGACGACTCGCTGCGCTTCCCCAACGTTGGCTTTGCCCAGCTCACCGAATACGTCTCGCTGTGGCCAGAGCGCCACCGGCTCAGGATCCTGCGCGCCGGCTCTCACTGGCCCGAAGACACCCTGCTCGACGAGAGGCTCGAGAGCCTGCGCTCGGGGCTCGATTACACCCTGGCCATAGTGGGCGAAGCCCAGGACATGCACACGCTGCTGGTCGAAGACAGCTCCCCCCTGCCGGTCGAAGGGCGCGAACGGGTGCCGGTCGCGACGCGGGCCAAGGTGCGCTTTCTGCACGCATCGCCCGACGCGCCGGCCGTGGACGTGGGCGTGACCGGCAACCCTGCGCTGTTCCTGCAGGTTGCGTTCGCCCAGGTCACTCCGTTCAGAGAGCTGGAGAGCGGCACGTACGACGTCCAGGTGCGCCGGGCCGGCCATGACGCCACCGTCGCTACCCTGCCCCAGTACACCTTCGCCGGCGGCAATCGCTACACCCTGATCGCCCTCGGCCTGGTCGACGGGCAGCCGGCCTTCCGCATCATGCCGGCCGTCGACGCCTTCGAGCTGTGCCCCACCTAGGCAGGCCCAGCGGCATGCTCCTTGCTACGTTGCCAGGGGCGCCCTGCGACGCTGCTGCCCCACAAGCCGGCCGGGCCGGCCATGGGCAGAGCCCAGGTGGGCCACGCGTCGCGGGGCAGCCTGCCGCATGGTCTGACTGGCTGTGCGTAGGCGGCACGACCGCGCAAGCACGATGACCGAGGGGTGCCTGGCAGGCGCCCCTACCAGTAGCACCATCGGCAATCAGGGATCTCGGAGGTGCCTTCTATGAAACGGTGGAGTCTGTGGGCCGTGGCTGTGGCGCTGGCTGTGGCGCTGGCGTTCCCCGCAGCACTAGCTGTGGGCCAGACGCCTTCTCCCGGCGCCAGCACGACGCCGGCTCCGGCCATCCCCAGCGACCAGACCATCGTGCGCGCCGTGCACGCGGTGGCGGGTGCCGGGGCCGTGAACGTGGTCTCCAGCCCGGGCAACCCCGTGTTCTGTAACCTCGCCTTCAAGGGCGTTACGCGTTACGTGGCCACGGCGCCGGGCCCATTCAGCTTCGACATCGCGCCGGTGAGCGCGGCCGCGGGCCCCGGAGCGACCGGGACACCGGCCACGCCCACGGCCGAAATGACGGCGTCGCCGGCGGCGAGCCCAACGGTCCAGGCCACGGCAACCGGGGCCATGACGCCCACCACGCAGGCCACGGGCGCCATGACGCCGACGACCGGCGTGGGCGGGCCCGGCCCTGGGCCTCAGGCCCGCGTGACCCAGACGCCCGGAGCCACACCGGGCGCCGGCATGGCCATCGTCTCGGGCAGCGTCAATCTGGCGGGCGGCCAGGCCTACTCGTTGGTGGCCGTGGGTCAGCCGGGCAACGTGGAAACCCTTTCGCTGACCGATGACATCAGCGCGCCACCGGCGGGCAAGGCCAAGGTGCGCTTTGTGCATGCCTCGCCCGATACTCCGGCGGTCGACGTGACTGTGGCCGGTACGGCCATCCGCCTGTTCAGCAACGTGGGGTACAAGAGCGCCAGCGACTATGCGGTCGTGGATGCGGGCACGGTGAACCTGGAGGTCAGCCCGACCGGCACGGCCAACGTCATGCTGACCGTGCCCAACGTGACCCTGAGCTCCGGCGCGGTGTACACCATCTACGCCGTGGGCCTGAGCAGCGGCCAGCCGGCGTTGCAGCCGCTGCTCACCGTCGAGAGCGTGGGCGGCCTGCCCGTCCCGAGCAACCCGACGAGCTGACTGTTGCGGCCGGGCCTGCCCTGTCAGCCTCGGCAGGCCCGGCCGCCATTCTCAAAACGAACGCAAGGAGGAGAAAACATGTCCGTCGCCAGAGGCAATCCGCGCGTGCGGGCATTCCACACCTCGCCCAACGCCCCGGCTGTCGATATCTACATCGACGGCACCCTGGCCATCCCCAACCTGGCCTTCGGGCAGGTGAGCGACTACTTGGCGCTGCAGCCAGGCAACCACTCGCTGCGCATCTTCCCGGCCGGCACCAGCGGCCAGGGCCAGGAGGTGCTCAACGCAGAGCTGGAAGGGCTCAAGGTGGGCGAGGACTATACGGCGGTGGCCATCGATAGGCTGGAGCACCTCCATGCCATGCTGCTCCACGACACCACCCCGCCGCCGTCGGCAGGCCACGCCAAGGTGCGCGTGCTCCATGCCTCGCCCGATGCGCCGGCGGTCGACATCGCAGCCACAGGCGGCCCGCTGCTCTTCAAGAACGTCGGCTTCCGCCACGTCACCGATTTCAGCGAAGTGCCGGCCGGCATGGTCGACCTGGAGGTGCGGCCGGCGGGCCAGACGGAGACCCTGATGGTCGTGCCCGACTATACGCTCGCCGAAGGCACCATGCACACCTTTGTGGCCCTCGGCCTGCTGCAGGGTCAGCCGGCCTTCATGATCATGCCGCTGGTCACCACCGTCGAAATGCGCATGCCGGCCTGACGCTGCCCGCCGCGGCTACGACGATGCCCGAGCATAGGCGCGCCCCGCCGCCAGGACGGTGGCCGCAAGCCCCAGGCCGTGGACCAGGCCGCAGAGCCAGAGGTTCTCGGCATAGAGGAAAACGAGCGAGGTGATGACGGCCAGCCCGGCGGTAAGGAAGGCCGAGGCGCGGGCCTCGATGTCGCCCAGGCTTTCCAGCCGCCCGGGCCGCAGCAGCCAGGTGGCGCCCAGGAGCGCCAGGCCCAAGAACACCCCGGCGTAGAGCCCCACCAGGCGGATGGCTGCCCCGCGCACAAAGGCCCAGCTCATCTGCAGGCAGAGCACCTCGAGCACGAGCCACACCCAGCCCCAGGGCGCGCGCAGGGCTTTCCATTCGGCCAGGAAGAGGCGCCGCCGGCTGCCCCGGCGGTAGGTGACCGTCGCCACCCGGCCCCACGACCAGGCCAGGAGGGCCGTTCCGGCCAGGCCAGCGGCGGCGCCAACGGGCAACTCCGGCCACCAGGGCAGGCCCGCCAGCCCCATGCGCCGCGCATCGGCCACGCCTAGGAGCAGCGCCGCATAGGGCACGCCCAGGCAGTAGGCCAGACGGGCGGCCAATGCCAGCCACGGCGCCCCTGGCCACCTCCGCACGCCGGCGGCCAGGCGGCCCGCTGCGCCTGCCCACCGCAGCGACCAGCGGGCGAAACAGTCCCAGGCAGGTATCACGGCCAGGTAGATGAAGGCAGCGATGAGCCAGGCCACCCCCGAATCGGCGAGAGGAATCAAGGGATGCCCTCCTGTCGTGCTTGGTGAGACGGCGGCGCCGGCGCCCAACGAGGACCAGCAGCCGGCGCCGCGACCATACCATAGCTCAGGCGACGTGTCAAAGGCGGGCTGGCTGGGGCCGGCCGCCCCCGGGGGGGCGGGGCCCCCCCCCCCCCCCCCCCCCCCCCCCCCCCCCGGGGCCGGGGGGGGGGGGGGGCCGGGCCCCCCCCCCCCCCCCCGCCGCCGCCCCCCGG
>Ga0078972_1005556_pt1 | contig 31752 bp, 21 predicted proteins | sample YelNatPaOPGAMG01_FD_67568 | JGI IMG/M metagenome (GOLD analysis project Ga0078972, IMG submission 67568) | Hot spring thermophilic microbial communities from Obsidian Pool, Yellowstone National Park, USA - OP-RAMG-01 (SPADES assembly) (version 2) | ecosystem: Environmental > Aquatic > Thermal...
CGGGTGGCTGGGGAGGGCCTACTTGCCGGCCTTGACCTTGATCTGGCGCGGCTTGAGCTCCTCGGCCTTGGGGATGGTGAGGGTCAGCACGCCCTTGTCGAAGGCGGCCTCGGCCTTGTCGGCCTGCACCGGGATATTGATCTTCAGTTGGCGGTAGAAGGGCCCAAAGCGGCGCTCCTGGAAGAGATAGTTCACATTCTCCAGGGGCGGCTTGAACTCGCCCTTGATGGTGAGGGTATCCCCCTCGATCGTCACCTGCACGTCGTCGGGGCTCACGCCAGGGATGCTGGCCATGATGACCAACTCGTTCTCCGTAGCGTAGGCATCGACCGGCAGCGCAAAGGCTCGCCCCTGCGTCGCCTGCGCCGGGCGAACGAACGAGTCCTCGAAAAGCCGATCCATCGCGTCGCGCAGGCTCACCAACTCACCGAACGGTTCCCAACGAGAAACGCTCATCTCAGACCTCCTTAAGTGAGGGGGCTTCGGAGCACGAAGGACACGAAGGAGGGCGAAAGACGCGAATAGAGTCGCCTGCAGGTCAGGCCTTCGCGCCCTTCGCGACGTTTCGCGTACTTCGTGCTCCAGACTCTTACTTCGCCTGTACCTTGATCGCCTTCGGCCGGGCTTCCTCGGCCACCGGCAGGGTCAGCGTCAACACGCCGTTCTCAAAGGTGGCGCTGGCCTTGTTCGTGTCGACCGGGTTGGGCAGGCTCACCGAGCGGCTGAAGGTGCCGAAATGCCGCTCGCGGCGAATGACGTTCTCCTCCTTGACCTCGGTCTCCTCCCTGGTCTCGCCCTTGATGGTCAGCGTGTCGCCGACCACGGTGACCTCGATGTCCTCCGGCTTGACCCCCGGGAGCGGAGCCTTGACGATCAACTTGCCATCCTGCTCGTACATGTCGACCGGCACGGCGCCGACCTCGGGCAGGCCCAGGAGCCGCCCAGGCCGCACAAAGCTCTCTTCGAACAACCGATTCATAGCGTCGCGCAGCGTCATCAACTCATTCCAGGGTTCCCAACGAGTGATACTCATGGTACACCTCCTGCTCTGCTCTGTGGGCAAGGTCTGCAACCCTCACCCCACGCGATTTTCGACTCCATTATAGCGTCGGGGAAGAACGTTGTCAATAGGTTTTATGGCTTTTTAACAAGCTTTTTTCTTAAATGCAGGCTCAAGGACCTTGACAATGCCCGGCTAAAGGTTTATAATCAGGCTGTAAGTTCAGGCACCGAGGGGCGCTTCTGCGCCCAGCAGCATCGCCTGACATCAAAAGCTGGAGTGGGTACGGTGACCGAAGGAGACCAAGGTCGCGCGTGTGAACCGCAGACGGCGGTGGAAGAGGCCCTCCGCCGCGAGTTGGCAGAGGCCCGGCGCGAAGCCGCGGAGAACCGCGAGCTCTACCTGCGCGCCCTGGCCGACAAGGAAAACGCTCGCAAGCGCCTGGAACGCCTCTACGACGAGCGCCTGGCCGAGAGCAAGCGCGCCCTGCTGCGCCGCCTGATTGCCGTGGCCGACAACCTCGAGCGCGCCCTGGCCCACCAGGAGGCCCGCGAGGGGCTGATCGAGGGCATCCGCCTCACCTACCGCCAACTGCAGGACCTGCTGCGCAGCGAAGGCGTGGAGCCGATCCAGGCCCTCGGCCAGCCGTTCGACCCGGCGGAACATGAGGCAGTGGAGCTTGTGGAAGGGCCAGAGCCGCCCGGCACCGTCGTCGGGGAGGAGCTGCGGGGCTACCGGCAAGGCGCATACCTGCTGCGCCCCGCCCAGGTGCGGGTCACTACAGGCGAGCCGGATTAGCGGATAGCGGATGGCATGCGGCCGCCATCAGAACGTCGACGGCGTGCCCAAAGACCACCTGCCACACGCCACACGCCATAGGCCATCAGCCCAAGTCGGAAGGCTCAGAGATATGGAATACAAAGACTACTACAAGATCCTGGGTGTAGAACGCAACGCCAGCGACAAAGAGATCAAGCGCGCCTACCGACAGTTGGCCCGCAAGTACCACCCCGATGTGAACCCGGGCGACCGCACCGCTGAGGAACGCTTCAAGGAGATCAACGAGGCCTATGAGGTGCTGTCGGACCCCGAGAAACGCCGCAAGTACGACGAGCTGGGCGCGAATTACCAGCAGTGGCAGCGCGCCGGCGGCCGGCCCGGAGACTTCGACTGGAGCCAGTGGATGTCGGGCACGCCCGGAGGCCGCATCCACGTGGAGTACGGCGACCTGAGCGACCTCTTCGGAGGCAGCGGCGCCTTTTCGGACTTTTTCCAGACGATCTTTGGCGGCATGGGGGCGCGGGGAGCGGGTTTCCAACAGGCCTATGGCGGCGCCGCCCGCGGCCAGGATGTCGAACAGCCGGTCCAGATCACCCTGGAGGAGGCCTTCACCGGCACCAAGCGCTTGCTGCGCTCAGGCAGCCGCACGCTGGAGGTCAAGATCCCGGCCGGCGTACGCACCGGCTCGCGCATCCGCATGGCCGGCGAAGGCGGAGTCAGCCGCTCCGGATCGCGCGGCGACCTGTACCTGGTCGTCGAGGTCCTGCCCGATGCGCGTTTCAAGCTGGAGGGCGACGACCTGCGCACCGAGGTGCCGGTAGACCTCTACACGGCGGTGTTGGGCGGTGAGGTGGCTGTGCCTACCCTCAAGGGCGGCCAGATCATGCTCAAGATCCCGCCCGAGACCCAGGGCGGCCAGGTCTTTCGCCTGCGCGGGCAGGGCATGCCCCGCCTGGGCAATGGCACCCGCGGCGACCTGTTCGTGGTCACCAAGATCCAGGTGCCCCAGCGGTTGAGCGAGAAGGAGAAGGAGTTGTTTCGGCAGCTCGCGCAGTTGAGGAACCGGTAGTACGGGGGCAAGCGCCTGCCCGGAGCCGAAAGCGTCCTGCGCTCATCAGCAGCGTGTTGGGTGACGCTCCGGGCTGAGAATGGCATGGGTTGGCGCAGGATCCGGGAACCCTGGCCCATGCAGCGGGACAGGTACCGAAAGCTACGACCAGGAGACGTCGATGAAGGCGAGACCGGGTATCTGGCTTGTGGCGCTAGGAATCCTGGCAGTTGCTCTGGCGGGGTGCACGCCCTGCGGCCTGGCTGCGGCCGTAGCCCGGCAGGCGCCGCCGGCCTCCCAGCCCGCGGCCGGCCTGCCCGCGCCGCTGCCCGAGGCACGCAGCTCGCTGCCCAACGTGGGCGAGCAGGAGCAACTGCTGGTAGACCTCTACAAGCGTGCCAACCCGGCGGTGGTGAACGTGCAGGTCACCAAGCGCTCGCAGGGGTCCTTCCGCTTTGACCCCCAGCAGGGCGAGCCGCCCGATGAGTTCGTGCACGGGCAGGGCTCCGGTTTCGTCATCGACCGCCAGGGGCACATCGTGACCAACCACCATGTGGTGGAGGGGGCCGAAGAGGTGTTGGTCGTCTACGCTGATGGCGACGAGGCCCGGGGCGAGGTGATCGGGTCCGACGCCGATAGCGACCTGGCGGTGATCAAGGCCGATCACCTGCCGGCCGGCGTGGCCCCGCTGGAGCTGAGCGATACCGACCAGGTGGAGGTGGGCCAGGCAGCCATCGCCATCGGCAACCCCTTTGGGCTGCAGGGCACCCTCACCACCGGCATCGTGAGTGCAGTGGGGCGCACCCTGCCGTTGGGCCGCGAGTCGAGCTCCATTGGAGGGCGCTTCTCCATTCCGCGCATGATCCAGACCGACGCGGCCATCAATCCCGGCAACTCGGGCGGGCCCCTCCTCGACTCGCGCGGGCGCGTCATCGGCATCAACACCGCCATCAACGCCCAGAACGGGGTCAACTCGGGCGTGGGCTTTGCCGTGCCGGTGAGCCTGATCCGGCGGGTGGTGCCGCGGCTGATCCAGGAAGGGCGCTACGTGTACCCCTGGCTGGGCATATCGGGGCGCGACGTGACCCCCGACATCGCCGATGCCATGAACCTGCCCAGCCGGCGCGGCGCCCTGATCGTAGAGGTGGTCAAGAGCAGCCCGGCCGAACGCGCCGGCCTGAGGTCCTGCAACCGCACGGTCACCGCCCACGACACAGAGCTGCAGGTCGGCGGTGATGTGATCACCGCCATCGACGACCAGCCGGTGCGCCAGTTCGATGACCTCCTGGTGTACCTGATCGAGAATGCGAGCGTCGGGCAGACCATCCGCCTGACCATCATCCGCGATGGCCGGCCGCAGGTGGTCCCGGTGACGCTGGCGGAGCGGCCAACGGATTAGGGAACTGAAGGAACTGCGGAACTGGCGGGGATTGGCGGACAACAGGCCGCGACATCCGGCAGGCGGACACTCCCGGTCCCCTCAGTTCCAGAGTTCCGTCGGTTCCGTCAGTTCCTTGGAGGAATCATGGCAACCCGATCACCGAGGCGAGAGCGAGACAAAGAACAGAATGCCATGCACGACGAGCCGTGCTACGTCATCAGCGTGGCAGCCAAGCTCGTGGACCTGCACCCACAGACCCTGCGCTACTACGAGCGCCTGGGCCTGGTGGTGCCGTCGCGTTCGCGGGGCAAACTCAGGCTCTATTCGCCCAGCGACATCGAACGGCTGCTCAGAATCACGCGCCTGGTGGAGGATCTGGGCGTGAACCTGGCCGGGGTCGAAGTCATCCTGAACATGACCGAGCGGATGGAGGAAATGCAGCGCGAGATGGATGCCATCCGCGCCGAAATGGGGGCCGAGATCGAGCGCCTGCGGGCGCTCCTCGATGAGCGCTCGCGCAATCTGCCGACCGTCCGGCGGCGACAACTGGCCAGCGGGCGGCCGGCCAGCCAACCAAAGGAGGACGAGTCGTGATCGCGACAAGGGACCTGCGGGAATTGGCGAGCTTTACCGCCGTCAAGGCTCCGGTGCTCAGCCTGTATCTCGATACCGACCTCTCACGGAACCCTAAAGATCAGGTCAAACTCACGCTGCGCGAGCTCTTGGAGCGCGCGCGCGGCATCGACGCCCCGGCCGAAGACCTGCAAGAGGTGGCCCGCTATGTGGACCTGGAGTACGACTGGCAGGGCAAGGGATTGATCCTTTTCTCCTGCCTTGCCGACGGCCTCTGGCAGCCGCTCCCTGTGCCTGTGAAGGTGCGCAGTGAGGTCTATGTGGGCGACAAGCCCTACCTGACGCCCCTTACGAACCTGCTGGACCAGTACGCCCCCTACAGCGTCGCCTTGGTGGGCCAGGAGGGGGCCAGGCTGTTCCTCATCGATATGGGCGGCATCGTGCGCGAGGAAGATACCATCGGCGAACCGATCAAGCATCACAAGCAGGGCGGCTGGTCGGCCCCCCGCTTCCAGCGGCACATGGAGAAGCATGCCGATGCAAACCTGCGGGCAGCCGCCGAGGCTACCGCCCGATTCTGCAACGCCAACGGCTGCACGCGCCTGATCCTGGCCGGCACTGAAGAGAACACGGCACACTTTCTCGACCTCCTGCCCACGCCGATGCGGCAGGCGGTCGTCGGCACCATGTCGATCGATGCCAGCGCGCCCGACAGCACAGTGGTCGAGCGCTCGCGGGAGATTCTCGCCGAGCTCGAGGACCGGCGCGAGCTAGAGCTGGTCGACCGGCTGATCACGGCCCGGCACGCCGGCGGCCCCGCCGCGACCGGCCTCGCCGATACGCTGTTCACCCTGCAGGAGGGGCGGGTGCTGACCCTCCTCGTGGAGGAGGGCTTTGTCGCCCCGGGCTACGTCTGCCCCGACTGCGACTATCTCTCCATCGACGAGGCCGAGCACTGCCTCTTCTGCGGCGCCGCCAACGCCAGACCGGTGCGCAACATCGTCGAGCACGCCGTGCACAAGGCGCTGCAGCAGGGCGCCCGAGTCGAAATCGTCCGCGCCGGCACCCCGCTCACCGAGGCAGGGCGGATCGGCGCGTTGCTGAGGTACTGAGGGGTAATGCCGGAAACGTAATGCGTACTGCGTACTGCGTATTGCGTGGGGCGTAGAGCGAGCCGCGACCGCAAGCGCTGCTCCTTCTGGCGTGTACGGGTCACGCTCCCGATCATGCAAGGAGGGCGCCCTACGCAGTACGCAGTACGGAACACGCAACACGATCACGTTTCACGTTTTACGTTTGACACCCCGTTCTCTGAAACAAGGTGACAACTATGGACATCAACAAATACACCGAGAAAGCTCAGCAGGCCCTCCTGGCAGCACAGGAGCAGGCCTCGCAACACAACCACAGTCAGATCGAACCGGAGCACATCCTGCTGGCCCTGGTGCGCCAGGCCGACGGCGTGGTGCCGCAGGTCCTCAGCAAGATGGGCATCGCGCCCCAGGCGCTCGACCGCGCCCTGAGTGCCACCCTGGAGCGGCGGCCCAAGGCCTACGGGGCAAGCGTCCAGGTGGGGCTGTCGCGCGAGGCGGCCGAGCTGCTCAAGCGCGCCGAGGGCGAAGCAGGCGCGATGCGCGATGAGTACGTCTCCACCGAGCACATCCTGCTGGCTGCCACCGGTGAGCGCGGCGGCGATGTGGCACGCATCCTGCGCGACCTGGGGGTGACCCACGACGCGGCCCTGCGCGCCCTGGCCGAAATCCGCGGCTCGCAGCGTGTGGTCGACCAGAACCCGGAGGCCAAGTATCAGGCGCTGGAGCGCTACGGGCGCGACCTGACGCAACTGGCCAGGGCCGGCAAACTCGACCCGGTCATCGGCCGCGACGAGGAGATCCGCCGCGTCATCCAGGTGCTCTCGCGCCGCACCAAGAACAACCCGGTGCTGGTCGGCGAGGCGGGCGTCGGCAAGACGGCCATCGCCGAAGGCCTGGCCCAGCGCATCGTGCGCGGCGACGTGCCCGAGGGGCTGAAGAACAAGCGCATCGTGGCCCTCGACCTGGGGGCCCTGGTGGCTGGGGCCAAGTACCGCGGCGAGTTCGAGGAACGGCTCAAGGCGGTGCTCAAAGAGGTGACCGATTCGCAGGGCGAAGTCATCCTCTTTATCGATGAACTGCACACGGTCGTGGGCGCGGGCGCCGCCGAAGGCGCCATGGACGCCTCGAACATGCTCAAGCCCATGCTCGCCCGCGGCGAGCTGCACTGCGTGGGCGCCACCACCCTCGACGAGTACCGCAAACACATCGAGAAGGACGCCGCCCTCGAGCGTCGCTTCCAGCCCATCATGGTCGATGAGCCCAGCGTCGAGGATACCATCTCGATCCTGCGCGGCCTGAAGGAGCGCTACGAGGTGCACCACGGCGTGCGCATCCAGGATGCGGCACTGGTGGCGGCGGCGGTGCTATCGAACCGCTACATCAGCGATCGCCACCTGCCCGACAAGGCCATCGACCTGGTCGATGAGGCAGCCAGCCGCCTGCGCATGGAGATCGACTCCATGCCCTCCGCCCTCGATGAGGTGGAGCGGCGCCTGATGCAACTGCAGATCGAGGCCCAGGCCCTGCGCAAGGAGAAGGACGACGAGTCGCGCGAGCGCCTGGCGCGCATCGAGCGCGAGGTGGCCGACCTGCAGGAGAAGCGCAGCGCCCTGGCCGCCCGCTGGCAACAGGAGAAACAGGCCATCCAGGCCCTGCGCGAGACCAAGGAGCAGATCGAGGCCACGCGCACCCAGATCGAGGATGCCGAGCGCCGCGCCGACCTCGAGCGCGCCGCCAAGCTGCGCTACGGCGACCTGCGCGAGCTCGAGCTGCGCATGGCCGAGCAAGAGAAGCGCCTGCGCGAGGTGCAGGGCGATTCGCCCATGCTCAAGGAGGAAGTCAGCGACGATGATATCGCTGCCGTCGTCTCGCGGTGGACGGGCATCCCCGTGAGCCGGCTCATGGAGGGCGAAGTCGAGAAGCTGATCCGCATGGAAGAGCGGCTGCACCAGCGCGTGGTCGGGCAGGAGGAGGCCGTCGCCGCCGTGGCCAACGCCGTGCGCCGCGCCCGGGCCGGCCTGCAGGACCCGAACCGCCCCATCGGCTCGTTCATCTTCCTCGGGCCAACCGGCGTCGGCAAGACCGAGCTGGCCCGCGCCCTGGCCGAGTTCCTCTTCGACTCCGAGGAGGCCATGGTGCGCCTCGACATGAGCGAGTACCAGGAGCGGCACACGGTGGCGCGCATGATCGGCGCACCGCCGGGCTATGTCGGCTATGAGGAGGGCGGCCAACTCACCGAAGCAGTGCGCCGCCGCCCCTACTCGGTCGTGCTCTTCGATGAGATCGAGAAAGCCCATCCGGAAGTGTTCAACGTGCTCCTGCAGATCCTCGACGAGGGGCGGCTGACCGACGGTCACGGGCGCACGGTCAACTTTCGGAATACGGTCATCATCATGACCTCGAACATCGGCAGCCAGTGGATCAAGGACCTGGGCGGCCGCGACGATGCGGCCATGCGCAGCCGCGTCATGGAGGCCTTGCGCGAGCATTTCCGGCCCGAGTTCCTGAACCGCGTCGACGAGGTGATCATCTTCCAGTCACTCAGCCGCGAGCAGTTGGTACGCATCGTCGAAATCCAGTTGCAGCACCTGCGCAAGCTGCTGGCCGAGCGCAGGATCAGCCTCGAGGTGAGCCAGGCGGCCAAGGAACACCTGGCCGAGGTGGGGTTCGACCCGGTCTACGGCGCCCGGCCGCTCAAACGCGCCATCCAGCGCGAAGTGCAGGACCCCTTGGCCTTACACTTGCTGAGAGGTGAGTTCAAGGAGGGTGATACGGTCCACGTGGACGTGCGCGACGGCAGGCTGGTGTTCGAGCCCGCTGCAGAGGCGGCCGCCCCGGCGGCGTAGAGCACCGGCCTTGCGAGGAGAGCTGTCAACGGATTGGAGGAACGGATTGCTTGGCCGTGAAGTGAGCCCGGCTCGTACCGCCTGCTCCAACGCCATTGCGAGCGCAGCGGAACGGAGCAATCTCCAACCCGCACACGTCATTGCGAGCGCAGCGAAGCAATCTCCAACCAGCGGATTGGCATGCTCCCTCGCTCGCAAGGGCAGCCCGACCAGGGTGCCGACCAGGTACCTACTTGACAAACGTGATATACTTCCGTTGACCATAAGCCACTGGGCCTTGGGCATCATCGGCGGCATCCGACGGCAATCTGAGGCAGTTGGCGGGGGCCTGCTCACCAGGGCAGGCCGTTGGTCGTGACCGGTATGAGGGAATAGACTAGATGATGCGTTTTGATCGTTTCACCGAGCGAGCCCAGGAAGCGGCAGCTCGTGCCTTTGAAATCATGCAACGATTCAACCACTCGCAGCTTGACGTGGAGCACATCGTGTTGGCGCTCCTCGACCAACCCGATGGCGCGGTGCCGGCCATCCTCGAAAAGCTCGGCATTGCGCCCGACGCGATCCAGCACGAGATCGAAAGCGCGCTGGAATCCGGCCTGCGCAGCAGTTTCGGAGGGGCGGGCCTGGCAGCGGGGCAGGTCTACATCACGCCTCGCGTCCAGCGCGTCTTGACGCGCTCCAACGACGAGGCGCAGCGGCTCAAGGACGAATACATCTCCACCGAGCACATCCTCCTCGCCATCGTTGCCGAGCGCGACGGCACCGCAGCACGCGTGCTCAACGACCACGGCGTGACCCACGATGCCATCCTGCGCGTGCTCCCTGAGGTCCGCGGCGGCCAGCGGGTGAACAGCCCTCAGGCCGAAAGCCGCTACCGCACCCTCGAGAAGTACAGCCGCGACCTGACCGCGCTGGCCCGCGAGGGCAAGCTCGACCCGGTCATCGGCCGCGACGAGGAGATCCTGCGCGTGTTGCGCGTGCTCTCGCGCCGCACCAAGAACAACCCGGTGCTGATCGGCGAGGCCGGCGTGGGCAAGACGGCCATCGTCGAAGGCCTGGCGCAAAAGATCGTAGCCGGCGACGTGCCCGAGCCCCTGCTCGGCAAGAGGGTCGTCTCGCTGGACCTGGGGGGCATGGTGGCCGGATCACGCTTCCGGGGTGAGTTCGAAGAGCGCCTGAAGGCGGCCCTGGAAGAGATCCAGCGCGCCGAGGGGGAGATCATCCTCTTCATCGACGAGTTGCACACCGTGGTGGGGGCTGGCGCGGCCCAGGGCGCCATCGATGCCTCGAACATGATGAAGCCCGCCCTGGCCCGGGGCGAGCTGCGCTGCATCGGCGCCACCACCCTCGACGAGTACCGCGAGCACATCGAGAAGGACCCGGCCCTCGAACGCCGCTTCGCGCCGATCTTTGTCGATGAGCCCACCGTCGATGAGACCATCCAGATGCTGCGCGGCCTCCGCGACCGCTACGAAGCCCACCACAAGGTGCGCATCACCGACGACGCCCTGGTGGCGGCCGCCCGTCTGTCGGACCGCTACGTGAAGGACCGCCACCTGCCCGACAAGGCCATCGACCTCATCGACGAGGCAGCGGCCAAGCTGCGCATCGCCATCTATGGCCTGACGCCCGAGCTGCGCCAGCAAAAGCTCGAGCTGCAGCGGCTCAACGCCGAGGAGGAGAAAGCCTGGCAGGCCCGCGACTATGAGCGCGCCGCCCAGTTCAAGAGCCAGCGCCTCAAGCTCGAAGAGGAATTTCAGCGCGGCAAAGAAGCGTGGATGCGCGAGCAGGACCTCGACGAGGTGGTGGAAGCTGAGGATGTGGCCCAGGTGGTGGCCAGTTGGACGGGCATCCCCGTGGCAACCATGCTGGAGGCCGAGACGCAGAAGCTCCTGCACATGGAGGAGCGCCTCAAGGAGCGCATCATCGGGCAGGATGAGGCCATCCAGGCCATCGCCGATGCCATCCGCCGCGCGCGCTCGGGCCTCAAGGACCCGCGTCGGCCCATCGGCTCGTTCATCTTCCTCGGCTCCACCGGTGTGGGCAAGACCGAGCTCGCCAAGGCACTGGCCGGCTTCCTGTTCGACGACGATGACGCGCTCCTGCGCATCGACATGACCGAGTACGGCGAGCGGCACACCGTCTCGCGGCTCATGGGCGCGCCTCCGGGCTATGTGGGCTACGATGAGGGTGGCCAGCTCACCGAAGCAGTGCGGCGGCGCCCCTACCAGGTGATCCTCTTCGACGAGATCGAAAAGGCCCACCCGGATGTGTGGAACGCTCTCCTCCAGATCCTGGAGGACGGCCGGTTGACCGATGGGCACGGGCGCCAGGTGGACTTTCGCAACACCGTCATCATCATGACGTCGAACATCGGCACGCGCTACATCCACAAGGGCGGCCCTCTGGGCTTCCACACCCTGCCCGATGAGACGGGCGAGGAGCGCAAGCTGCGCGAAGAGATCGAAGAGGGGCTGAAGCGCACCTTCCGGCCCGAGTTCCTGAACCGGGTCGACGAGGTGATCATCTTCCACACCCTGAGCAAGGCCGACGTCGTGCGCATCGTCGACCTCCAGATCAGGGAGGTGGAGGAGCGCCTGAGCGAGCGCGGCCTGACCATCAGCCTGACCGACGCCGCCCGCGAGTGGTTGGCCGAGCGCGGCTACGATCCATCGTTCGGGGCGCGCCCGCTGCGACGCGTCATCCAGCGCGAGGTCGAGAACCCGCTCTCGCGGCGGCTCCTGGGCGGCGAGTTCGCCCCCGGCGACCACGTGACCGTCGACGCGGCAGAGGGCAAGCTGGTCTTCGTCAAGGCCAGCGGCTCGGCGCGGCCCGCACCTGCGCCCGCCGAGCTCACTTCGGTCTGACACGGCCGCTGTACTCAAGTTGGCAGCAGAGGGGGGGTCCGTGTATAATACGCGGGCCTCCCCTCTTCCTTTACATTGCGGGGGCAGGCGCAGCATGGCATCTCTGGCGGTATTGCGGTGCCCGCAGCGCTCGGGGCCGTTCGGCATGGTACGGAGGTGCTCAATAGTCCATTTTCCCTACTTTCCTCCCCTCCATTCGCATCTCGTTGTCAACCGGGCCCTATGCTATAATACGGCCATACTCCTGGTGGGCCCCCACTCTTGCAGCTTCTTGAACTTTCCCGGCTCTGATCGGTGCCAGCAGGCTGGCTAGCAGCCTGCGCATCCGTCAGAACCCGCGCGGCGGCCCCGCGAGGGGCGCAGCCATGTGAGAGTGCGATGGCTACCACGCGCCAAGCCAGCATCGGCCGGGCAGCCGAACGCCTTGACGAGCAGTACCCGTCTCGGCTCGGCCGCATCATCCTGCGCTACTACGGCTGGTTCTATTCGGCCGGCATCGCCGCGACCGGGGCCACCTTCCTCGCCCTCGGCGCCGACCCGGCGGCCACGCGCCGCGTGCTGAGCGCCTCCCTTGCCCTGCTCGTCTTCCAGGCCCTCATGGAGGTCCTCCGCTACTTCAAGTCGCGGTTCTACGACTCCGTCGGCGTCTCCCGCTTCCGGGCCGAAGTGTACATCGCCGCGGCAGCCGCCCTGGTGTGGATGGTGGGCGGCATCCGCAGCCCCTTCTGGCTGCTCTTCGTCCTGCCTGTCGCCTTTACCGCCGTCTATGGCGACCGCAGCACGCTGTTCAAGTACTTTGTCCTCCTGCAAATCCTGGCCGTCGACGCTCTGAGCGTCTCGCAGGCCGGATGGGGGGCCGAGGCAGCGGTGCAGGGCCTCATCTACGGGGCCGTCTTCTGGGCGCTCCTCGAATCGGCCACCTGGCTCTACGTGATGGCCCACTTCCGCCAGGAGGAGCGCCTGCAGCACCTGGAACTCTTGAAGGACTCGGCCCAGCGCCTCATCCCGCAGCGGGCGCTGAGCGAGCTGGCCCAAGAGGCGCTGGAGATGGCGCTCACCCTGGCCGACACGCACCAGGGTTTTCTCCTGATCATGCAGCAGGATTCGGGCCGCGTGCTTGCCCACGCCATCCGCGGTCTGTCGCTCCGCCCCGGGGTCACGGTGCAAGAGTTGGCCAGCCGCTGCCGCCCCGCAGCCGAGCGCAGCCCCCAGGCCGCCTATCCCTCGCGCCCCGATCGCAACCTGCAGTTTCCCTACAGCCGGCACTTCCACGACAGGGTCGAATCGGCCCTGGCAGTGCCCATCCCCACGGCCCGCGGCCGGAGCGTGGCGGTGTTGCACGTCACCTCGCCGGCAAGAGACCACTTCCAGACGCCCGTGCCCTCGCTCCTCGACGTCTATGCCGGGCAACTCGCCACCGCCCTCGACAATACCCTCTCGTGGGAGGAACAGGGCCGCACCTTGCGCCACTACGGCTCGCTCATCGAGCTCGGCCAGAAGCTGCTGGAGCAGGTAGAGCCGGAGACGATCCTCGACCAGGTGGTGCATTACGTGCAGAGCGACCTGCCCCAGGTGGCCGGCGCCTACATTCTGGTGCCCGACAGCCGCCCCCACCTGTACGCCATGACCGCACGCTCGGGGCGTGAGCTGGGCGTGCCCGCACCCACAGCAGTGCCTCTGCACCGGCTGCTTCACGGCTCCGATGACCCCATCGACAGGGCTGTGGTACTGGTGCCGGAGGCCGACGCCGCGCGTTGGGCGACGATTGGAGTTACCACTCCGCCTTTCGCCTCGCTGCTGGCCGCGCAGCTACGTGTGGGAGCCAAGCTGATGGGGTTCCTGCTCCTTGGTGCCACCGAGACGCACGCCTTCTCGCCGGTCGATGAGGTGTTCCTCGGCAACCTGGCCGCCCATGTAGCCCTGGCCTACCGCAATGCCGAGCTGCATCAGCGGCAGCAGGCCAGCCGCACGCGGCTCACGCGGATCCTGCAGGAGCAGACCACCTGGCGCCTCGACCAGAGCCTCGATGCACTCCTGGAACAGATGGCGCGCTCTGCCGTGCGTTCGTTGGGTTTTGGCGCGGCCACGATCGACCTCTACGACCCAGAGCAGGGCTGCTTCGCACTGCGCGCCATGGCCAACCTGCCGCCGTCGATGGCTGCCCGCCTGCGCGGCCGCACTCTCGGCCGCGACCAGGTACACCGCGCCCTGCACCCCCAATTCCGGGTGGGCGACACCAACGTCTATTTCATCCCCGGCGAGGATCGCGTGGCCGGCCTCGACTGGGCGCGCTATCGCCAGGCCCTCGGCCTGGGCAACGCCAGGCCGAGCCAGTGGCGGCCCGATGACGTGCTGCTCGTGCCCCTGCGGCGCCGCGACGGGCTGCTCCTGGGCCTGCTGACCCTCGACAACCCCGACGACCGCAGCCGGCCCACCGATGACGACGGCCACGTCTACGAGAACCTGGCCGACCAGATGGTGGCCACCCTGGACCAGTGGCACCAGAACGCCAAGCTGCGCCAACTCAGCGAGACGCTGGCGATGCTCATCGAGGAGACCGAGCCGGATGCCCTCTACCGGTTCATCGTGCGCGCAGGCGCGCAGCTCCTGGAAGCTGAGGATTGCTCCCTCTTCCTGAACAACGAGCGCAGTGGCGTGGTCGAGTTCGAAGCCTCCTCCTGCATCCCCAAGGAGATGTTTGAGCGCAAGACGATGCCCATCTCGGCGGCCGATGGCGCCGGCCTGACCGCCTACGTCGCTGCTACCGGCGCCTCGCTCTCCTTCGTCGGCGAAGAGTACAAGAACCACCCTGCCTGGGAGGGCCGCTTCACCGACCATTTCGACTACCTTCCCTCCCGCGGTTGCCGGTCGCTGGCGCTGGTGGCGCTGCGCAACCCCGGCGGAGGCATCACCGGCGTTCTCAAGGTGGAGAACAAGCTGGGGCTCGACGCCAACGCCGGCTTTACCGAGTTCGATACGACCATCCTGCTGCCCACCCTGGCCAATGCCGCCGCCATCGCCATCGAGCGCGCTCACTTTTACTGGCGCACCGGTGAGGTGCTGGTACAGAAGGAACGCGACCGGCTGGCCGGCGAACTGCACGACCTGGCCAACGTCTTCCACATGGGGATCATGCTGCGCATCGAAAAGCTCGCCGAACGCGTCGGCGCCGCCAGCCAGCGAGAGACGACGCAGGCCCTGCGCCAGCTCTACCACGCCTCACGCTATGTCTTTGGCGAACTGAAAAAGATGCACGAGGAGACGCGCCACCCCATCCTCATCCAGGAGGGGCTCATCCAGGCCCTCGCCAACTATAGCCGGACGATCAACCTCGCAGGCGTCGCTTTCTCCAACAGCATCGGCGACCGCCTGCCGATCGACGTGGAGCACGCACTCTACCGGGTCGCCCAGGAAGCCCTCAGCAACGCCAAGAAGCACTTTCAAGGGATCACCGACCGTGAGATCCGCGTTGAGGTTGCCCTGCGGCGCGAGGGGACCAACACCGTGATGGAAGTGGTGGATAATGGACCCGGCTTTGACGTCAACGCCGAGATGAAAAAGCCCGAGTCCTTTGGCCTCACGCGCATGATGGAGATCGCCGAAGGGATCAAGGCCCGCTGCGAGATCCACTCGCGGCCGGGGCAGGGCACCCTCGTCCGTGTGACCGTGCCAACCCAGGAAAAGGAAGAAGCGCTGCCTGTAAAGGGAAGGTGATGCATGGCCAACGAGGTCATCACAGTGCTCATTGCGGATGACACCCTGATCGCCCGCGAGGGGCTCAAGAGCATCCTGGAGGGCGTGCGAGGCATCCAGGTCATCGGCGAGGCCTCCAGCGCTCAGGAAGCGGTGCAACTGGCCCAGGAGCGCAAGCCCGACGTGGTGCTCATGGACCTCCTCTGGCACGGCGACGAGACCGCAGGCGCCGAGGCCACGCGGCAGATCTCGCGCAGCGTGCCCGAGACGAAGGTGCTCCTGGTCACGGTATACCCCCAGCTCATCGCCAAGGCCCGCGAGTCCGGCGCTACGGCAGCGCTTGAGAAGGGCTTCTCCAAGGACGATCTCGTCAACCTGATCCGCCACGTGCACCGTACCCAGCAGTTCACGGTGGCCCGCTTTGGCGAAGACGTGGCCAACACCATCGGCCTGCCGCCTCAGGAATCGCTGACCCCCAGAGAGGAACAGGTGCTGCAGTTGCTGGTGGAGGGCAAGGCCGTCCGCGAGATCGCTCTGGCGCTGGGCATCGCGCCCAGCACCGTCAAGAACCACGTCCAGTCGATCTACGGCAAGCTACAGGTCTCCAATCGTGCCGAGGCGGTGCGCAAGGCGATGCGCGCCGGTATCGTACGATAGCGGTCGGTGGTCCGTTGCACGCGGGCGTCGCAGGCGCCCAACTGGCCACTCGCCCAAGCAGGAGGTGATCGCCTACTGAGCATACGTTTCGGGGTCTCGCCCGCCCAATGCTGCCGCCACCTTGACCCCGAGACGGCCCTGGCCATTGCGGGGTTGCCGCACCGATGAATTGCAGGCCCAGGCTGGTGGAGAGCCGCGGTGCGCCCGCGCCCCCTCCGCCGGGCGCGCAGGGTCGTGTCGGGGTGGGCAAGGACACGTTGCGGGCTAGAGATTGATGAGTTGGCGGACGCTGTGTCTGGTGCTCATTGGGGAGACGGGCCGCAGTGCTCATGCTGCGGCGTCAGTGCCTTTCAGGGGACGGAGGCAGAGATGAACCTGGCTGAAACTCTGCGGTTCAGGCATCTGCTCGAACGAGAGCGCGAGCGAGCGCGCCAGCAGATCGCCCGGCCTTTGCCCACAGCAATGACCTCACCCCAGGCGGATGCCCTCGATTGCGCCGCCGACCTTTCCCTTTGGACCATCGCCCAGGCGACGCACCTGGCCGCCCGGCGCCGGCTGGCCCAGGTAGAGATGGCTCTGGCCCGCCTGGAAACCGGCGCCTATGGAATCTGCCAGCGATGCGGCGAGCCCATCGATGTGGCGCGGCTGGAAGTGCTGCCGGCAGCCACGCTCTGCGTGAATTGCCAGCGCAGAGCGGAGAAAGGTGACAACTAGGTGCTGGCCTGTCGCTGCCCATGGGCGGGCAGCGACAGGCAGGCCGGCGCCACTCACTTGCACCGACCATCCCTGCTCGCAAGCACAGCCTGGGCCACCGGCCGGGCCGGCTGCAAGAACCGCGCGCCCTGTCTGGCGGCTGGTGGGCCTGGCCGCGAGACAGGGCGCGGGCCGGGGCTCAGCGCGGCCCCCCAGCTCCGAACTCGCTCGTCTTCCTCACTGCCAGCGAGCAGCCGTCCACTTGTCGCGCGAACGGGCGCTCTCCACAACCTTCTCGATAAAGTACACACCGCGGGCACCATCGTAGACGGTGGGGAAGTCGGCCTCCAACTCGGTAGGCTCGCGCCCGAGCAACCGCGCGCGGATGGTGTCGGTCACGTTCAGGTAGATGTTGGCAAAGGCCTCGATGAACGCCTCGGGGTGGCCCGACGGCAGGCGGCTGGCGCGTTGGGCGGCCGGGCAGAGGTAGCCGTTGCCGCGCTTGAGAATCTGCTCCGGCCCTTCGGGCGGCCGGAAGTGCAGGTGGTTCGGCTCCTCCTGGTGCCACTCCAGGGCGCCCTGGGTGCCGTAGACGCGGATGGCCAGGCCGTTCTCGGCGCCGGTGGAGATCTGCGAGGCGTAGAGGATGCCGCGCGCGCCCCCAACGTAGTGGATGAGGACGTTGCCGTCATCTTCCAGCAGCCGGCCGGGCACAAAGGTCGTCAGGTCGGCGCACAGCTCCTCGATCTCCAGGCCGGTGATGTAGCGCGCCAACTGCTCGGCGTGCACGCCGATGTCGGCCATGCAGCTCGAAATGCCGGCCCGCTGCGGGTCCTGCCGCCATACCGCCTGCTTCTGGCCCGCGTCCTCGATCTTGGTCAGCAGCCAGCTCTGCGGGTACTCCACCACGACCTTCTGCACCTTGCCCAATTGCCCCTGCTGTACCATGTAACGGGCCTGGCGTACCATGGGATAGCCCGAGTAGTTGTGAGTGACGGCAAAGACCAGCCCGCTCTGCTCCACCGCGTCGATGAGTGCGCGCGCGTCGGCCGAGGTGGTGGTCAGCGGCTTGTCGCAGACCACGTGAAAGCCCGCCTCCAGGCACGCCCGGGCGATCGCATAGTGCGTGTAGTTGGGGGTGACGATGGAGACGAAATCGAGCCGCTCCTCGGGCCCGCGTTTGGCCTCCTGCTCGACCATCTCCTGCCAGGTGCCGTAGATGCGATCCTCCCTCAGGTACAGGTCGCGCCCAGAGAGCCTGGATCTTTCCGGCGTCGACGAAAAGGCGCCGGCCACCAGCTCCACCCCGCCATCCAGCATGGCGGCCCGCCGGTGCACCGCGCCGATAAAGGCGTCGCGCCCTCCCCCCACCATTCCCATGCGCAACTTGCGGCCCAGCTTGACCTCTTCGACCTTGCCACTGACCATCTCGCCCTCCTGACCGGCCCATGCCGGGAATCCACAGGCACCCGCCCCCCCAGAGGGGGCGACCCCAGTCCGGCTTCAGAATACCGCGCCAACGCCCCTAGTGTCAAATGTGCAGATGGGGTGGGGCGCACCGGCATGGCGGCCTTTGGCGGCGGGCCCCACCGGGCATACAATCCACCTGCACTCCGCAACCCGCCGCAGCCATGTGCGTATAGGAGTCAGATGGCGCTCGAGTGCCTGTGCAACCATGGGTGGGTACGTCCGGAGCAACCATGATCGAGGAACACGTTCTCGTGCAGCGGGCCCTGGCTGGCGATCGGGAGGCTTTTGCCGGCCTGGTACAGGCGTATCAGGGGCCGGTCTACAACCTGGCCTATCGCATGCTGGGCAGCCAGGCAGAGGCCGAGGAAGCAGCCCAAGAGACTTTTGTGCGCATGTATCAACGGCTGGCCACCTACGACCCGCAACAAAAGCTGTCGTCGTGGGTGCTGGCCATTGCCTCCCACTACTGTGTCGACCGGCTGCGCCGCCGGCGGATCGTATCCCTGCCGCTGGACGAGGTGCAAGTCGACGGCCTCACTGAGCCCACTGAGGCGCCGGAGCCTTGCCTGCTGGCGCAGGAGAAGGAGCGCGAGATCCAGTCACTGCTGGCCGAGCTGCCCGAGGCTTACCGCTTGGTGCTTGTCCTTCGCTACTGGCAGGACCTTTCCTATGAGGAGATGGCCCGCACCCTGGGCACCAGCGCCAGCGCGGTGAAGGCCAAGCTCCATCGTGCACGAGAGCTGATGGCCCAACATCTGTCGCGGCGTCAGGAGGTGCAGCCCGTACACGGGCTGGAGAGGAGAGTGACCAGACATGCGTTGCCATGACGCGCACGAGTGGATGTCGCTCAAGCTCGACCGCCGCCTTCCGGCCGATTTGGAACGAGAGCTGCAGGCCCACCTGGCCAACTGCCCCGCCTGCGCCGAGGAGTGGTCGACGTGGCAAGAGATCGCCAACCTCTTCGAAGGGGCGCCGTTGGCTGAGCCGCCGGAGGACCTTGCGGCCCGGGTGCTGCTGCGCCTGGAGGCCAGGCCTCATTGGAGCGCGCTCCTCTGCAGCCTGCTCGCCCTGCTGGCCGGGTTGGTGGCCATCAGCGCCCTCTTCCTCGCCCCTTGGGCTCAGGCCTGCAGTCTGGCCTTGCGGGTGATCCTGACTCCAGGCGCGCTCGGGGCCATCTCACATGCCGTGGCCGACGTGGTCCGGCCCCTCGCCCTGGCGGCCGAGGCGGTGCGCATCGCCGTACGTGCTGTGGTCACGCCCAAGTCGGCACTGGCAGCGTTGGGCTACGGGGCAGTGCTCCTGGCCGCCTTGGCCGGGTGGCTGCGGTTGGTTGTTCTTTCACCCATTCGAGCGCGTTCGAGCGCCGAGTTCGAATGATCGATCATGAGGCAGAGACCATCCCAGGAGGAGAGAGTCATGGTACGGTGGCGAGTGTTGTTGGCTGCAGTCATCCTCGCCTTGCTGCTGAGCCCGCCGGTGCTGGCCCAAGGTGGCGAGGGGGGACGGGTGACCTTTGGCCAGGATATCACGGTGCGGAGCGGTGAGAACATCAATGGCGACCTGGTGGCCTTTGGCGGCTCTGTCACCATCGATCCAGACGGCCAGGTGCGCGGGAATGTCGTCTCTTTCGGCGGCAACATCGATATCGGCGGCCGAGTGGATGGCGATGTGATCTCCTTCGGCGGCAGCCTGGTGCTGCGCAGTGGCGCCTACGTGGCGGGCAACGCCCTCGCGACCAACGGCGTCAGCCGCAGCCCAGGTGCGGTGGTCCGCGGGCAGGTGGGCGATATGCGTGGTGGCATGACAGTGCCGGCGCTGCCCTCGGCCCCCGCGCAGCCCAGGCTATGGTGGCCAGGCTGGGGGCCGGGCTGGCCCTGGGGCTCCGGCGCCTTTGACCTCCTGAGCTCGATCTGGCGTTCGATCATCGGCACGCTGACCATGCTGGCGCTGGGCATCATCATCGTCCTCCTCATCCCCAGAGCTACGCACACGATGGGGCATGCCTTCGTGGCCTTCGCGGGCCAGAGTCTGGCAACCGGGCTCCTGACCTGGCTCGTTGCCGCCCTGGCGGTGCCCTTGCTCATCATCATCTGTATCGGCATCCCTGTGGCAGTGCTGGGAGTCGCGGCCCTGGCCATCGCCACCGGCCTGGGTTGGATCGTCGCCGGGCTCGTGCTGGGCGAGAGGCTCCTGGATGCGCTCAACCATGCCGACCACCAGCCGGTGCTGGCCGTAGTGGTGGGGTTGCTTGTCCTGGCCGTGCTTTCGGCGGTGCCCTGCCTGGGCATCCTGGTGACCATCCTGGTCGCCACCTGGGGCTTGGGAGCGGTCATCCTGACCCGCTGCGGCACAACGCCCTACGCGCCTACAGCCGGCGGCCCCCTGCCGCCCCTGGTGCCCACGGCCTCGCCTGCGCCTCACGCGCCGCCGATGGAGGCCCCGCCGGCAGCTCCGGAGCCGGCCGAGCCGCCTGCTCCATCAGAGCCCCATCAGAACTCGTAGCAATCCATGGCAGCGCCCAAGGCGCCCCACGTGATGGAGGCCTGGTAGGGGTTTGGGCGGGTTGAAGCAGCCAGTTGCTTCAACCCGCCCAAACCCCTACTCGCTTTCCCCGTGCATTCGCACCCCCGCTGCGAACCTGCTATAATCCGATTGTGCAGCAGGAGAAGACGATGGAGCGTCACCGCCAGATCACGCCCCACCTGGGCCTGCCACTCCTGATCATGGCTGTGCTCCTGGCCCTCCAGATTGTGGCTCCAGCGCCGCCGCTCGCCTACGTGCTGGCCGTGCTGGCAGGCGCCCTCGGCGCTGGATACTATTGGGCGCGGCAGATGGCCGGCGGGGTAACCCTTGAGCGCGAGCGTCGCTACGGCTGGGCACAGGTGGGCGACGTCGTCGAAGAGCGCTTTGCCCTGCGCAACGCCTCCTGGCTCCCCGTTCTGTGGGCCGAGATCCGCGACCATTCGACCCTCCCCGGCTACACCGCCTCTCGCGTCACCGGCGTCGACGGCCACGCGACCACGCGCTGGCTCGCCGAGGGCGAGTGCCGCCAGCGCGGCATCTTTACCCTGGGACCGATCGACGTGCGCATGTCGGACCCATTCGGCTTCTTCACCATCTCCCTGCGAGTGGGCGAGCAGAGCACCTTCGTGGTCTACCCGGTCATCGCCGCTCTGCCGCCCTTTGAGATGCCGCGCGGCGAGGCGCCCGGCCACATGCGCGCCAACCTGCGGGCCAGCGCGGCCACGTCCAGCGCCTCTTCGGTGCGCCTCTACACCCCGGGCGACCCCACCCGCCGCATCCACTGGCCCACCACAGCGCGCCACGGCGAGCTCTACGTCAAGGACTATGACCGCGAGCCTGCCGGTGACCTCTGGGTCATCCTCGACCTCCAGGAAGAGGTACAGGCCGGCGAGGGCGAATCCTCCACCGCCGAGTATGGAATCACCCTGGCCGCTTCCCTCGCCGATGCCATGCTCCGCCAGAGCCGGGCCGTGGGGCTGCTCTGCGACGGCGGCGAGCATACCCTCCTGCGCCCCCAGTGGGGCCAGGTCCAGCTCTGGCGCATCCTGCGCAGCCTCTCTGCCACCCGGGCGGCCGGCCAACAGCCCCTGGGCACATTGATCGGCAGGGCCGTGCCGGTGCTGGGCCACGGGGTCACGGCTGTCGTGATCACCCCCTCCACCCGCACAGAGTGGCTGCCTGCACTCCTGGAGCTACAACAGCGCTCCATCGCTACCAGTGTGGTCCTGCTCGATGCGGCCTCCTTCGGCGGCCAGGGCAGCGTCGAGGCCATGTTTGGCCTGCTCTCAGCACGCGGGGTCGCCGCTCAGGTGATCGACAGCAGCTTCCGCTTCCGGCCACTGGTGCAGCGCCGCCGGCAGCGGCCGACCTATAAAGTGCTCGGCACGGGCAGAGTGATCGCCGTGCCGCCTGTCTAGGGAACTAAGGGAACTACGGAACTGAGGGAACTGCAGAGCCGCCCCCTCAGGTCCCTAGTTCCTCCAGTTCCCTCAGTTCCTCGTAGGACAAGCCCCATGGTCTTGCGCTTGTTGAGGAAGCTTGAGCCGCCCCACGGCTACCTGGTGCTGGGCCTGCTCCTGGGCACGGTCCTCTGCCTGCCGTTGGGGGTCATGGCGGCGGGCTGGCTGAGCGGATCCGCCGCGCTGCTGGGCATCGCGCTCCTGGCAGCGCTCACCGGCTTTGTGGCCGGGCTCACGCCGGTGCCCGGGTGGCTCGTGGGCCTCTTTGGGCTGCTGACGGGCATCGAGTGGAGCGTGGCCACCTTGGGCCGGCTCCTGCCCAGTGCAGGGGCCATCGCGCGCGAGCTGGGCCGGAGCGCGCTCTGGCTATGGAGCGGCCTGCACGGCGCGTGGACGGCCGATTGGCCCCTCCTATCCCTGCTGCCCGATGTGCGGGCGCGTGGGCTGGCCCTCTGGGCACGGCTCGGCTCGTGGGCGCAGGCCGGCCTGAGCGGGGGAGCCAGCCACGACTCGCTGGTGCTCCTCATGCTGGCGGCAGTCGCCACCTGGTGGCTGGGGTACTTTGCGGGCTGGCAGGTGGCCCGGCGCCGCAGCGCCCTGGTGGCCCTGGCACCCGCCGGCGCCGCCCTGCTGGCCAACTGCGCCCTCACCTGGGGAGCCGGGGTCGACTATCTGCGCGCCTTTCTGGGCGGCACGTTGTTGCTCATGGTGCTGCTGCACTTTCACAGCCAGGAGGCGCGCTGGCAGCGCGAGGCCATCGACTACTCGGAGGAGCTGCGCCCGATGGTGGGCCTGGTGGGCCTGGCGCTGTCATCGTTGCTGGTAGTGGTGGCCCTGGCCATGCCCTACGTGACCTGGCGACAGTCGGTCGATCTCTTCTGGCGCTACGCCCACCGGCCCTACGAGGCCGTCACCCAGCGCCTGGATCGGCTCTTTGCGGCCCGCATCCCCGTCGCAGGCCCGGCGCCGGCCGGCCGTCACGGCGCCCAGGGCCACGAGCTCTCGGGCCCTGTCGAACTCGGCCGTGACCTCGTCTTCTACGTCGCCACCAGCGACCCGGCGCCGCCGCCCTCTGAGGAGCAACGCCTGGCCGGCGCCGCCACCCCCCAGCACTACTGGCGGGAGCTCACCTACGACACCTACACCGGCCGGGGTTGGGAGAATGCCACCAGCGAGCGCATGGGCCGTGCCGCCGGCGATGAGTTGGCTGCGCCGCCGGGTCCGCACACCATCCTGACCCAGACCTTCACCCTTCAGCAACCGGCGCAGGGTCTGGCGCCCGCAGCCAACGAGCCCGTGCGCGCTCTGGTAGCCTGTACCCTCATCAGGCGCAGCCCCAGCGACCTGGTGGGCCTGGCTGTGGAGGCGACCGAGTACACCATCGTCTCCCACATCCCCTCGCCCACCGTAGAGCAGCTCCGCCAGGCAGGGGCCGAGTACCCTGCCGAGATTGCGGCCCGCTACCTCAGCCTGCCTGCCATCCCCGAGCGTGTGCTCGACCTGGCCCGCCGCCTGACCGCCCGCGCCCCTACGCCCTACGACAAGGCCGTGGCCATCGAGGGCTACCTGCGCGCCTTCGACTATGATCTGGAGATCGCTGCCCCACCGGCCGGCGCAGATGTGGCCGACTATCTGCTCTTCGAGACCCGACGCGGCTACTGCGACTATTATGCCACAGCCATGGCCGTCATGCTGCGCGCAGTGGGCGTGCCGGCCCGCTACGCAGCGGGCTTTGCCATGGGCCAGTACGACGAACGGCGCGGCGCTTACGCCGTCACTCAGCGCGATAGCCATGCGTGGGTCGAGGTCTACTTCCCGGGCTGCGGCTGGATCGAGTTCGAGCCGACCCCCTACCGCGCCGCCTTTGCCCGGCCAGCCGACAACCGCGCTCCCCCCACCTCCGCCGCCACGCCCCTGCCGGCGGCTATGCCGTGGGCTACACACACCCTGGCGGGGGCGGTTCTCCTGCTGGCGGCGGCGGCGCTGGGTGGACTCCTCTGCTGGGCTCTGCGCGCGCTGCAGGTGCGCCGCAACGCCGACGCAGCGCGCCTGGCCCAGCAGATATACGGAGAGATGCTGGCCGCCGCACGGCGGGTGGGGTTGGAGCCGGCTGCTGGGGATACGGTCCTGGAGTTCAGCGACCGCCTGGGCCGCGCGCTCGAGGCGCGGGGGCAATGGGCCCGCGGTGCCGCCGCCGAGGCGCAGGCCATCGCCCGGGCCTACGTCCTCGCCCGCTACGGCTCTGCACCTCCTTCGGCCTCCGAGGCCGGCACGGCGCTCATAGCCTGGCAGCGCCTGAGGGGCAGGCTGCGCCGCCTCTTCTGGTGGAGGTGGTGATACCCCGTGGGACAGGCCTTCCAGCCTGTCCGGCCCTCGTGCCTGCGGCCAACCGGCACGCCAGGAGGCCTGCCCCACTATGCCCAGGCCGAGGGCTGGCGGCAAAGGAGCTGGCCGCCACCGCGCTGCCCCACGAACTCCCCTTCCTTGACGATGACCTGGCCGCGCAGCACCGTGGCCACCAGCCGCCCCGGCACCGTCCACCCCTCGTAGGGGGTATAGTCCACCCGCTGGTGCAGGCCGGCTGCGTGCAGCGTCGTGGTGCCGCCGGGGTCGAGGATGGCCAGGTCGGCATCGGAGCCCACAGCCACCGTGCCCTTGCGCGGGTAGAGCCCCAGGGCACGGGCCGGTTCGGTCGCTGCCACAGCCACAAAGCGCTGCAGCGAGAGCCTGCCCTGCGCCACGCCCAGCCCATAGAGGAGAGGAATGCGCGTCTCGATCCCCGGGAGACCGTTGGGGATCAGGTTGAAGGCCTCCCTGCCCCGCTGTTTCTCCACCGCGAAATTCCACGGGCAATGGTCGGTAGAGACCACTTGCAGCTCGTCCTCAGCCAGCGCGGTCCACAGGGCATTGGCATGGCTCTGCGAACGCAAGGGCGGCGTACAGACGTACTTGGCCACCTCGAAGCCCGGCCCCTCGAGACAGGCATCGGTGAGGGCCAGGTACTGGGGGCAGGTCTCGGCCACGACGCGCTGGCCACGAGCCCGCGCCTGGGCGATGGCTGCCAGCGTCTCGCGGCAGGTGACGTGGGCCATGTAGACCGGCGCATCCACCAGCGCCGCCAACGCCAGCGCACGGTTGGCCGCCTCGCCCTCCACCAGCGGCGGGCGGCTCTGCGGGTGATAGCGCGGCTCGGTGTGGCCCTCGGCCAGGAGGCGAGCCGTCAGGTAGGCCACGGCATCGTGATTCTCTGCATGCACCAGCGGCAGCACCCTGTGCCGCCGACACGCATCCAGCGCGCGCAACAACTCGCCATCGTCGAGGCGCAGGCCGGCGTAGGTCATGTAGATCTTGGCCGTCGTGTGGCCCTCGGCAGCCAGGCGCGGCAGGGCAGCCAGGTTCTCGTCACCAGCATCGGCCAGGGTGAGGTGCAGCGCCAGGTCCACCGCGATGCGCCCTTCGGCCTCGGCCCAGCGGGCGCGCACCCCCTCCGCCAGATCGTCGCCACGGGCGTTGCCGGTGAAATCGGCCACCGTGGTCACCCCGCCGCAGGCCGCCGCCACCGTGCCGCTCTCGAAATCATCGGTCGAAACGATCTCGCCCACACGCAACTGGAGGTGCACATGGGGGTCCACAAAGCCGGGGAAGACGTAGCAACCGGAGACGTCGAGGCTGGGCCCGCCGGCCAGGTTGGCGCCCATCGCCACAACGCGCCCGCCGCGAATGCCCACATCGACGCGCCGGGCGTCGCCGGCCGTGACGACGACGCCGTTGCGAATGATCAGATCCAGCGTTTGTGCCATGCCTTTTCTTCAGAGGGGGCAGGCCAGGAGGGCAAGAGCCATTCTGACCCGCCACAGGGGAGGCGCCGTTCTCGCAGGCGCGGCGCCTCGGGCGAACGAACCCAGGAGGTCCACCGACGCGCAGCCCCTGGCCCACGAAGGCGGGGTACTGCCACGCTCTATTATACACCCGCCTGTCAACATGACGGGCGCACGCGGCAGGGCCTTTGCCAAGTCGTGGGTGGGGGTTTGGCGGGTTGGCCTTGACGGCCGCACACCCCCGGCGTATACTGGAAGTGTGGTGTATCTTACGTATCCCCGTGCGGTTGGCCGCGTGATTCTCTTCGCTGTCGTTGGCTCCATCGCACCACCCACCGCTGCACAGGCCGTTGCGTGTGCCCGGGAAGACGCTTCGGCCGTTGCTCCCGCGGACGGCGGCGCTCCCGTCTCGCCGGCTCTCCCGGCGTGCGACCGACAAGGAGGTCCTGCCATGCCTGCCCTACGGGATTTTGGCGCCTCGGCGCTCTGCTCGGCTCTGGCCTGGCTCAGCCGGCGGCGCCTGCCGCAGACCCACGGCACGATCACGGTCGCCGGCCTCGAAGCCTCCGTCGAAGTGATCCGCGACCGCTGGGGCGTGCCCCACATCTACGCCGCCAACGAGCGCGACCTGATGTTCGCTCAGGGCTTTGTGCACGCCCAGGACCGGCTCTGGCAGATGGAGTACTCGCGCCGGCTGGTAGCCGGGCGCCTGGCCGAGGCGCTCGGCCCCGAAGCGCTGCCGGTGGACCGCTGGCTGCGCACCCTCGGCATGCGGCGCGTGGCCGAGATGGAGACGGCCAGGCTGGAGGGAGAGGTCCGCGCTGCCCTGGAGGCCTATGCCGCCGGGGTCAACGCCTGCATCGCCCGCGGCCGGCTGCCGATCGAGTTCACCCTGTTGCGCTACCGGCCCGAGCCCTGGTCGGTGGCCGATACCGTCTCCTGGGGCAAGATGATGGCGTGGACGCTCTCGGTCAACTGGGAGATGGAGCTGATCCGCGCCCGCCTCGTCGACCGCCTGGGGCCCGAGCTGGAGGCGGAGCTGGAGCCCAGCTACCCCGCACGCTGCCCACAGATCATCCCGCCCGGCGTGGATGGGTCGGGCCTCGGCCGCTCGGCCGAGGAGCGAGCCAGGCGGGCACGCCCCTTCACCGGCCCCACCGCCACCGAGGGCCTTGGCTCCAACAACTGGGCCATCGCCGGCACGCGCACCGCCTCGGGCGCGCCCATCCTGGCCAACGACATGCACCTCGTCCTCACCGCACCCGCCATCTGGTACGAGAACCACTTGGTCGGCGGCGGCTTCGACGTCACCGGCGTCACCTTCCCCGGCGTGCCGGGGGTAGTGGCCGGGCACAATGGCCACGTGGCCTGGGGCTACACCAACGGGTTCCCCGATGTGCAGGACCTCTACATCGAGCGCCTGCGGCGCAGCGCCGACGGCCACGTACAGTACGAGTACCGGGGCCAGTGGCTCGATGCGCAGGTGATCCGCGAGGAGATCCGCGTCCGCGGCGGCAGGCCGGCCGTGGAAGAGGTCGTCGTCACCCGCCATGGGCCCATCATCAACGCCCTCTCGCCAGACCTGGCCGGCGAGCAGCCCCTCGCCCTGCGCTGGACGGCGCTGGAACCCGAGGAGGTGTTCCGCGCGCTCTACTGGATGTGCCGTGCCCGCAACTGCCGCGAGTTCCGTGAGGCGCTGCGCCACTGGGGCAGCCCGGCGCAGAACACGGTCTACGCCGACACCGAAGGCAACATCGCCTATACCCTCGCCGGCCGCATCCCCATCCGCACCAGAGGCGACGGCTGTCTGCCGGTGCCCGGGTGGACGGGCGAGTGCGAGTGGTCCGGCTACATCCCCTTCGAGGAGCTGCCACACCTCTGGAACCCGGCCCCGGGCTATGTCGTGACCGCCAACAACCGCGTGGTGGGCGACGACTATCCCCACTTCCTGGGCACCGACTATGCCACGGGCGACCGCGCCCAGCGCATCCGCGAGCTGATCGAGGCGCGCGAAAAGATCGGCGTGGATGATGTGCGGGCCATGCAGTTCGACCAGCTTTCGCCCTCCGCCCGCCTCATGGCTGCGCGCCTGGGCGAGCTGCAGGTCGACGACCCGGAGCTCGTGGCCGCGATCGAGATGATACGCTGCTGGGACGGGCGCCTGGCCGCCGACAGCCCCGCCGCCTGTGTCTACGAGACCTTTGTGCGCCGCATGATCCACCTCCTGGTGGCCGGCAGGCTGGGCGAGCTGGCGGAGCACTATGAGGGCAAGGGGCCCACGCCGGTCCTCGCCGAGGCCAGCCTCTTCGGCTGCCGCGCCTGGGAGTGGCTGGAGCAGATGTGGGCCAACCCCCAGTCGCGCTGGTTCGACCTGGGCCATGGCGAGTCGCGTGACGACGTGGCGCGCCGGGCGCTGCGAGAGACGGTGGACTGGCTCAAAGCCGAGCTGGGCCCCGACCCGGCCGGCTGGGCCTGGGGCCGACTGCACCGCCTGACCTGCGCCCACCTGCTGGGCCGCGTGGCCCCGCTGGATCGGCTCTTCAACCGCGGCCCCTACCCGCTGGGCGGCGATGGCAACACCATCTGGGCGACCGGCGTGGCCGGCCCAGACCTGAAGGGCGAGACCCTCGTCGGCCCGCCCTTCCGCTTCATCGCCGACCTGGCCGACCTGCCGCACGCCCTCGGGCTCCTGGCACCCGGCCAGTCGGGCCACGTCGGCAGCCCCCACTACGACGACCAGATGCAGGCCTGGTTCACCGGCGGCTACCACCCCATGCTCTGGGAGCGCGCCGACGTGGAGCGTGAGGCCGAAGCCCGGCTGCAGCTAAAGCCGGGCTGAATCCGGCGTGACCCCTTTCCTGGCACCGATTGTGCTGAGGGTGCCCGATGGTGCCCTCTGGGCAATCTGCTGCGGAAAGGGGTCTCTTCATGTCTGGCCGCCAAGGCATCCTCTCCCCAATCGTGTGTGCCGGACTCTCCTGGCTCTGCAAGCGCAGGCAGCCGCGCGTCGACGGCACCCTCCGCGTCGCCGGCCTGCACGCCCCGGTGGAGATTATCCGCGACCGCTGGGGCGTGCCCCACATCTACGGCCAGGAGATCACCGACGTCATGTTCGGCCAGGGCTTCGCCCAGGCACAGGACCGGCTGTGGCAGATGGACTTTCAGCGCCGGCTGGCTGCGGGCCGGCTGGCCGAGGTGTTGGGGCCCCCGGCCCTCCCCACCGACCGCCTGCTGCGCATCCTCGGCCTGCGCCACGTGGCCGAGCAGGAGGCCGCGCTCCTGGCCCCCGCCGTCCACGCCGAGCTACAGGCTTTTGCCGACGGGGTCAATGCCTGCCTCGCCACCGAACCACTTCCGGTCGAGTTCACCCTCTTGCACTACCGGCCCGAGCCGTGGACGATCATCGACACCATCGCCTGGCCGGTCATGGTCTACTGGAACCTTTCGGTGAACTGGGAGGCTGAGCTCCTGCGCGCGCAGCTCATCAACCGGCTGGGGCCCGAGCTGGCAGCCGAGCTCGAACCCGACTATTGCTCGCGCTGGCCCTGCGTGCTGCCCCCTGGCCTCGACGATCGCACCATCGGCGCCGAGGCACAGGAGCTCGCCGCACAAGCGCGGCCATTCGTCGGGCCGCCCGCCCAAAGCGGCCTGGGCTCCAATGCGTGGGTGCTCGCCGGTTCGCGCACCGCCTCGGGCATGCCGCTCCTGGCCAATGACCTGCACCAGCAGATGAGCATCCCCTGTCTCTGGTACGAGAACCACCTCGTAGGCCCGGGCCTGAACGTAACCGGCGTCACCTTCCCAGGCGTCTTTCACGTGGTCGTTGGCCACAACAGCCACGTCGCCTGGGGCTTTAGCAACGGCTTCCCCGACGTACAGGACCTTTATGTCGAGCGCGTGCGGCACGCCCCAGGTCGGGGCATACAGTACCAGCACCGGGGCGAGTGGCACGATGCCCGCGTGCGCCGCGAAGAGGTCCGCGTGCGCGGCAGAGGCGTCGCCGTGGAGGAGGTCATCAGCACCGGCCATGGCCCCATCATCAACGGCCTGGCCCCAGGCCTGGCCGGCGACCAGCCGTTGGCCTTGCGCTGGACGTGCTTCGAGCCGGGGACGATGGCCCAGGTGCTGCACGACACATGCCGGGCAGGCACATGCCGCCAGTTCCGGGCCGCCCTCCAGGCCTGGACAGGGCCTTCGCAGAACATCGTCTATGCCGACACTGCCGGCAACATCGCCTACTCTCTCCCCGGCCGCATACCGATCCGCACCAGGGGCGACGGGCGGGTGCCGGTGCCCGGATGGACGGGGGAGTACGAGTGGGCCGGCTACATCCCCTTCGAGGAGTTGCCTCACCTGTACAACCCACCCGTGGGTTACGTGGCCAGCGCCAACAACCGCCCCACCCCCGCCGACTATCCCTACCCCATCGGCTGCGATCACTGTTCAGGAGATCGTGCCCAACGCATCATCGAAATGATCGAGGCGCACGCCGCCATCGATGTGGCCGATGCTCAACAGATGCAGATGGACCAGCAATCGCCCGGGGCGCGCCTGGTGGCCGGCTACATCGGGCGGCTGCAGGTGGACGACCCGCACCTGGCCTCCGTGGTGCAGATCATGCGCGATTGGGATGGTCGCCTGAGCCCAGACAGCCCGGCCGCTGCCGTGCACGAGGCCCTGGTGCCCCGCCTGGCCGGGCTCATGCTCCGTGACAGGCTGGGCGACCTGGCCGAGCGCTACACCGGCAAGGGCCCGGTGCCGCTCTTGGCCGACGGCAGCCTCTTCGGCTTCCGCGCCTGGGAGTGGCTGCAGACCACCCTGCCCGATGCCCACTCCCACTGGTTCGACCTCGGCCATGGCGAAACGCGCGACGAGGTGCTGCAACTGGCTCTGCGCCAGGCAGTCGCGGAGCTCCAGGAGAAGCTGGGCCCCGACCCCCAGAGCTGGGCCTGGGGCAAGCTGCACACCCTCACCTACGGCCACCCCTTCGGCCAGGTGAAGGCGCTGCGCCGCTTCTTCAACCGCGGCCCCTATGCCCTCGGAGGCGACTATACCACCGTCTGCGCCACCGGCACCACCCTCTACGACGCCGGCGCCGGGAAGGCGGTGATCGGCCCTTCCTACCGCTTCATCGTCGACATGGCCAACCCGGAAAGCGGCCACAGCCTGCTGGCACCAGGCATGTCGGGCCAGCCCTCAAGTCCCCACTACGACGACCAGGTGCAGGCCTGGCTCGACGGCGAGTATCACCCCATGCTCTTCGCGCGCGAGGACGTCGAGCGCGAGGCCGAGAGCCGGCTCGTGCTCGTCCCTGAGTAGGGTGCGGGGTTTGCCGTGCGGCCACAGGGCAGCGAGCTTTCGGGGGTTGACGCCAGAAGGCAGCGGAGCGGTGGCCTGGCTTCCACTCAAGCCACCCCGCAGGCCTGGGATGTGCCCACTCGCCCCGCCCCATTCGAAAGGTACTGCCTCTTGGTGTACAATGAGGGCCAGCCCGATCACGATTCAGAGAGGACTGCGGGAAGTGAGCCGATCCGATCAGGTGGCTGGCGCCGCAGCCGGCCGCATGCTCGAGCAGATGGGGCTGGGTGAGCTGAAGCGGCTGCTGCCTCTGGTGCGCCAAGAGTACGCGCCGGTCTTTGCCGGACGCCGCACGGTGTGCCTGGCGGGCCCGGTCAACACCGGCAAATCATCGCTCTACAACGCGCTGGTCGGGCCTGCGGCGCCGAAGGCCCAGGTGAGCCCCGTGCCCGGCACCACCCGCAGCCCCCTGCGCGGCGATGCCGGCGCCTTCTGGGTGGTCGACACCCCGGGGGCCAACGAGGCGGCCGTGGGCCACGAAGGCCCGCAGG